>Ga0247611_10001103_pt1 | contig 49906 bp, 44 predicted proteins | sample 177DNAGHGhighgp2_FD_192422 | JGI IMG/M metagenome (GOLD analysis project Ga0247611, IMG submission 192422) | Sheep rumen microbial communities from Palmerston North, Manawatu-Wanganui, New Zealand - 1770 DNA GHGhigh gp2 | ecosystem: Host-associated > Mammals > Digestive system > Stomach > Rumen... | reverse complement strand
ATTCCTTTATTGGTGACGATTGCTAAGTGGATACACCTCTTCCCATCCCGAACAGAGTAGTTAAGCACTTATACGCCGACGATAGTTTTCGCGAAAATAGGTAGTTGCCAATTTTTTTTTTGCGCTAAAATACTTTTTTAGCGCTTTTTTTGTGCTATAATTACATAGTAGGTAGGTAAGGTGCTATAAAGACCGTAACAATTAAAGGAAGAATTTATGATATGTATTTACAAACTGATTTTCCTGATGTAGCTTTTGATGGTCAAAACTTATCGATAGCAGGTTGTTTTGCTGTTGCGTTTACAATGGCTGCAAGTGGTTTTGATAGAAATATTACTGTTTGGGATGGAGCCAAATTAACAACAGCCAGCTTTTTTACTGGTATTATTTCTGCCTTAAATTCTAAAGGAATTGCACATTCTGGACCTATTTATTATAATTCTAACGATTATAATAATACTGCTAATGGTAAATCTCGTGCTCAAGTTGTGGTTGAACAAGTTCGTGAACATTTAAATCAAGGTAAACCTTTAATAGCTATTGTAAATGGTGCTCCTTATGCAGGTGCAAATAACCATTTTATAACATCATTTGGAGAAAATGAAAGTCGTAATCTTATTTCTGGTAATTGTAGAAAAGAAGTTGGATCATTAGAAGAACTTGTAGCAAATTCTTTAAGAGGTGGACAAAAAGGTTTTTTATTAGTAGGGTAATTTAATTAACAAAAAAATCATACTTTCGTATGATTATTTTTCTATATAAAAGGCATAATACTCATCGAATGTTATTCCTTCATCATGTATAATTTTTGCAACTTCTTTTCCAACATATCTGAAAAGCCATGTTTCACTAAATCCAGTTATATGTACTTTGTCTTCTGGATATCTTTGAATAAAACCATATTTATAAGAATTTTCTTTTAACCATTTAAATTCTTCCGAGTCATCAAATGTATTATTAGGGTTTTCTTTAGATGATATATTAAGTACTAAACCTGTTTGATGTTCAGAATGACCTGGTCTTGCTGCTTGTTTATCAGCATAAGCTTGAGATGTTCTTTTAAAGGCATTATATAGTTGTTCTTGATATTCATAAGATCTATAAGATGAGTTAATCATTAGATGTACATTTAAAGCATTTTTAATATCGTTATACATAATATCAAATTCATCCATAACTACTTTAGCTGCTTGATTACCATAGTATGAATAAGCAAGATTAGTATTAATTAAATCGTCTCTTTTATAATCATCTGGTAGTTTGTAAAATTTATTAGCTATTACCAAGAATTCGTTATTAGTTGCTGATGTATATTCTGCTTCATACCATCCTAAATTAGCGTGTGTATTTACAATTGCTATTGTATCTTCAATAGAAGTTTTATAATGATAATTTTTATATTCTATATAAGCATCAAAATTATTTTCTTTATAATATTTATTATTAATTATATCTATATAATTTTGATTAAAATCATTATCTAATAAAAATGTTATTTGTTCTTCATTTAATTTATTAACAATAGTTTTACTATCTTCTTCTTTATAGCCTTTTTCAATTAATTTATATTCATCTGTTTTTTGATATTCATATTTATTATGAATTTTAATACCATTAGATATGGCATATATGATAATATAAATAGCAAAAATAATATAACATAAAACTTCTATAGCTCTAATTTTTATTTTGACTTTCTTTTTCTTTGCCATATTAACAATATCCTTTCACTTATATTATATCATTATATTATTTTTTAGATATTAAAAATAATTAGCACTTTTCATTGACAAGTGCTAATTTTTGTTATAGAATATATTTAGCACTATTAGGAAAAGAGTGCTAGTGGAGGTGACTTTATGGATATTAGACAAGAAGAACTTCTTAAAGCTATAGTTGAATCTTACATTAATAATGTAAAACCTGTAGGTAGTAAAACTTTATGTAAAAAGTTTAAATTATCTTCAGCAACTATTAGAAATGAAATGGCTACACTAGAAAAACTAGGATATCTTGAAAAAAATCATATATCTAGTGGTAGAGTTCCATCTGAGAAGGGTTATAAGTATTATGTTGATCATTTAATGAAACCGAGAGAATTAAATGGAGAAGAAGTTTTACAATTACAAACTATTTTTCATAATCAACAATTACAAGTTAGTGATACTATAACTAAATGTATGGAAATAATTAGTGAATTAACTAATTATACTAGTGTTGTTTTAGGAAGAAGTTCATCAGATAATACTTTACAACAAGTAAATATTATTCCACTTGATGATAGTAAAGTTGTTGCTCTGGTTTGTACTAACAAAGGTATTGTAGAGAATAAGAAATTTAATTTACCTGAGAGTGTTAATGTGTCTGAACTTGTTAAAACATGTGAGATTATTAACAAGATGTTAGTTGGAACACCTATTGATGAAGTAAGTAAAAGATTAGAATATGATATTAAACCAATTATTAGTAAAACAATTAAGCAATATGAAGCTGTTTATGAAATATTCTATGATGCTTTTAATGATTTCCAAGATAAGAGTTCTAATGTGTTCTTTAGTGGTAAAACCAATATGTTAAAACAACCTGAATACGATAGTGTAGATAAGGTTAAAGAACTTATTGGTAAATTTGAAGATGAATCTTTAGTTAGAAAAATCGAAAGTAAGAGTGATGGTATTAATATCTATATTGGAGAAGAAAATGAATTTGATCCAAACGTCACTGTTATAAAAAGTAAATATAATATTAATGGTCAAGAAGGAACTATTGCAATTGTAGGACCTAAAAGAATGGAATATGCAAGAGTAGTAGGTTTGCTTGAATACATTAATAAAGAATTAGAAAAAAATAATAAGTGAATTTATGTAGGTAATTTTTGATCTACTATAGATAGATTTGAGGAGGGGCTTAAATGAGCAAAGAAATACAAGAAAATAAAAATCAAGAAGAAATAAAAGAAGAAAAGGTTTCTGAAGAGGTTACTCCTCAAGAAGAAGCAAAGGAAGAAAAAAAGGAAGAACCTAAAAAAGAAGAAAAGAAAGGTTTTTTCAAAAAGAAGGATGATTCTGAAAAGAATAAACTTCAAGAAGAAATTGTAGTACTTAAGGATAAAGTTCTTCGTACAACAGCTGAAATGCAAAATATGAGAAGAAGAATGGAAGATGAAAAAAGTGCTGCATTAAAATATGAGGGAGAAGACTTAATTAAAAAGTTACTTCCTATAATTGATAACTTTGAAAGAGCTATTAAAGATGATAGTAAATTAAGTGATGAAATGAAGAAATTCTTAGATGGATTCAAAATGATTTATGGAAATCTTAATGGTGTATTAGAAAGTTATGAAGTAAAACCTATGGATGTTTTAAACAAAGAATTTGATCCTAATACTATGGAAGCTGTTTTAGCAGAAGAAGTAGAAGGTGTATTACCTAATACTGTAATAGATGTTTTACAAAAGGGTTATACTTATAAGGATAAAATTATAAGACATGCTATGGTTAAAGTTAGTAAATAGAAAGAGGATTATATAATGAGTAAAGTTATTGGTATCGATTTAGGTACAACAAATTCATGTGTGGCTGTTCTAGAAGGTGGAGAACCACATGTTATTACAAATCCTGAAGGAAATAGAACAACTCCTTCAGTAGTAGCCTTCAAAGGTGATGAAGAGTTAGTAGGAGAAAGTGCTAAACGTCAAGCTGTTACTAATGTTGATAACACTATTGCTTCTATTAAAAGAAAGATGGGTACTTCTGAAAAAGTTAGTGCTAATGGTAAGAAATATACTCCAGAAGAGATTAGTGCTAAGATTTTAATGAAGTTAAAGAGTGATGCTGAAGCTTATTTAGGAGATAAAGTTACTAAAGCTGTTATTACTGTTCCTGCATATTTTAATGATGCTCAAAGACAAGCTACTAAGAATGCTGGTAAGATAGCTGGTTTAGAGGTAGAAAGAATTATTAATGAACCAACTGCTGCTGCTTTAGCATATGGTATTGATAAACAAGATGATGCTCATACAGTATTAGTTTATGACTTAGGTGGTGGAACATTCGATGTTTCTATTCTAGACTTAGGTGATGGTGTATTTGAAGTTAAATCTACTAGTGGTAATAATAAACTAGGTGGAGATGATTTCGATCAAAGAATTATGGATTACATAGTTCAAGAATTTAAGAAAGAAAATGGTGTAGATTTATCTAAAGATAAGATGGCAATGCAACGTATTAAAGATGCTGCAGAAAAAGCTAAGAAAGATTTAAGTGGTATGACTACTACTCAAATTAGTATTCCATTTATTTCTCAAAATAGTGATGGTCCATTACATTTAGATATGAACTTAACAAGAGCTAAATTTGAAGAATTAAATATAGATTTATTTGATAGTACTTTAGATGCTGTTCATAAAGCATTAAAAGATGCTAAATTAACTGCTAAAGATATAGATAAAGTATTATTAGTTGGTGGTTCTACAAGAATTCCTTATATTCAAGAATTAGTTAAGAAAGAATTAGGACAAGAACCATGTAAAGGTGTTAACCCTGATGAATGTGTAGCTATGGGTGCTGCAATTCAAGGTGGTGTTATTACTGGTGAAGTTAATGACTTAATATTACTAGATGTTACTCCATTATCATTAGGTATTGAAACATTAGGTAATGTTATGACAGTATTAATTCCTAGAAATACAACTATTCCTGCAAGTAAGAGTCAAGTATTTAGTACTGCTGCAGATAATCAACCTGCTGTAGATATTCATATTCTACAAGGTGAAAGACCAATGGTAGATGATAATAAGACTTTAGGTCACTTCCAATTAACTGGAATTCCTCCAGCACCAAGAGGTGTACCTCAAATTGAAGTTAAATTTGATATAGATGCTAATGGTATTGTTAATGTTAGTGCTAAAGATTTAGGTACTGGTAAAGAACAATCTATTACAATTACTTCAACTACTAATTTAAGTGATGAAGAAATTGATAAGATGATGAAAGAAGCAGAGGCTAATAAAGAACAAGATGAAAAACGTAAAGAATCTGCTGATCTTAAGAATGAAGCTGATAGTTTAATTTTCCAAACTGAAAAAGCTATTAAAGATTTAGGAGATAAAGCTGATAAGAAAGATGTTGAAGAAGCTGAAGATAAGATTAAAGAATTAAAAGAAGCTTTAGAGAAAGATGACATCGATGATATCAAGAAAGCTAAAGATGCATTAAATGAAAAAGCTATGGCTTTAGCTACTAAAGTATATGAACAAGCTGCTAAAGAAAGACAAGCTCAAGAAGGAAATGAAGCATCTAGTGATGATGAAGAAAAATCTTCTAAAAAAGATGATGTTCAAGAAGCAAATTACGAAGAAAAATAATAATTAATGGTAGAAGTTCTAGGTGACTAGAACTTTTATACCATAAGGAGGTAAAAAATGATTTGTTATAATAATAGAAGTGAAGTTCCTGAAAAGTACAAATGGGATTTGACAGATATGTTTAAAGACGAAAAAGAATTTAAAAGTACTATACCTGTTTTAAAAAATAAGATTAATGAATTAAAGAAGTATGTTGGATGTACTAAAGATTCTAAAAAGTTAAAAGAATTTATGGATAAACAAGTAGACACTGTAGCTTTATGGGAAGATTTATATGTATATGCTTATTTAATTAATGATCAAGAGTTAGGTAATAGTAATTCTATTATTAATAAGGGGATTGCTGAACAATTAAACGGATTGTTAGAAGCTAATACGAGTTTTTTTGCTCCTGAATTATTAGAATTAAGTAAAGAAGAATATGATAAATTATTTGAAAATAAAGAATTATTAAAATATAAAGCTGAATTAGATACTATTTATAGAAGTAAGAAACATGTTTTAACTGATAATGAAGAGAGAATAGTTAGTGGTTTAACTATAGCTATGAATCATTATGATGATATGAGTAGTGATTTATTAAATAATGAACATAATTATGGAAAAGTAAAAGATAGTGAAGATGGACATGTTGAAACAATTGCTACTAATAATTATAGAAAATTAATGCGTAATAAAGATGTTAGTTTTAGAAAAAAAGTATATCGTTTATATAATAGAAAATTAGAAGAGTATGCTGGTACTAATGCTGCATTATTAAATAGTTATGTATCTATGAATAATGAAATTGCTAAAATTAGGCATTATAGAGATTCTTGGGATGCTAAATTATTTGATTTAAATTTAAGTGATAAAGTATTTAAGAGTTTAGTTAATGCTATAGAAAGTAATTTAAATTCATTACATAGATTTTATGATTTAAAAAGAAGGGCTTTAGGTTTAGATGAATTACATACTTATGATTTGGGTTTAGATATTACTAATGAAGATAGAGAATATAGTATTGAAAAAGCACAAAATGTTCTTAGAGAAGCATTAAAACCTTTAGGTGAAGATTATTTAAAACATTTTAATCGAATATTTGATAATAGATATATTGATTATTGCCAATACAAAGGCAAATGTAGTGGTGCTTATAGTTTTAGTACTATTAATCATGATTCTAGAATATTAATGAGTTTTAATAATGATTTTGAAAGTATTAGTACTATTGCTCATGAAGGTGGACATAATGTTCATCATCAATATATAAGAGAAAATAATGATCCAGTATATAGAAGTCCTGCTTCTATAGTATGTGAAGTAGCTAGTTTAACTAATGAATGTATTTTATCTGATTATATGTATAAAAATGGTGCAACTATAGAAGAAAAGAAAAAAGGACTTTATAATATAATGGGAGTTATTGTTTCAAATCTATTTGGTGCTGTTAGAGAAGGTAAAATAGAACAAGAAATGTATAAAGAAGTATTTAAAGGAAATACTTTGACTAAAGAATTTTTAAATAAAAAAGTTAAAAGTTCTTTAAAGAAATATTTTGGTGATTCAGTTAAAATTGATAAATATACTAAAAATGGATGGATTACTAGAAGTCATTATTATATGCATTTTTATTTATATAGTTATGCAATATGTATAAGTGTTGCTTCATATGTAGCTTCTAAAATTCTTAGTGGAGATAAAGATATGTTAGATAGGTATATTAAATTCTTAAAAACAGGATCTGATAAATGGCCACATGAAGCATTTGAAGTATTAGGTATTAATTTAGAAGATGAAAATGTTTATAAGGAAGCTATTAAATATTTTGATAGTTTAATTGATAAATATAATATATTATTAGATAAGGAAGTAGAATAGATGGCTAGTAGTAGAGATTATTATGAAGTATTAGGTGTATCTAAAACTGCTAGTGATGCAGAAATAAAGAGTGCTTTTAGAAAGTTAGCTAAGAAGTATCATCCAGATAATAAAGAAACTGGTGATGAAGCGAAATTTAAAGAACTTGGTGAAGCTTATGCTACATTATCTGATGAATCTAAAAGAAAACAATATGATCAATTTGGTCATGACGCATATACACAAGGAGCTAGTCAAGGTGGTTTCGGTGGTGGTTTTGGAGGATTTGGTGGATTCTCTGCAGATGATATAGATTTATCTAGTATTTTCGGCGATTTATTCGGCGGAGGTATGTTCGGAGGCGGAGGACGTTCATCACGTCGTAATCGCCCTCAAAAGGGTGAAGATTCACTTGTTAATGTTGATTTAACTTTTGAAGAAGCTGTATTTGGTTGTAAAAAGACAATTAATGTAGATTTAGATACTGAATGTGATCAATGTTCTGGTAAAGGTGGAACAGGAGAAGAAACTTGTTCTACATGTGGTGGTAGAGGTAGAGTAGTTTCACAAAAAACAACAATGTTTGGTGTATTCCAATCAGAAACTACATGTCCTACTTGTAAAGGAACAGGAAAAACATTTAAAAATACTTGTCATAAATGTAATGGTAAAGGACACTTTATGAAGAATAAAGATATAGAAGTTACTGTTCCTGAGGGCGTTGATAATGGACATCAAATGAAGATTACAGGTAAAGGTGGAGCAGGCTATAATGGTGGTCCTAACGGAGATATTTATCTTGAATTTAGGGTAAAAGATCATCCTTTATTTGAAAGAAAAGAAAATGATATTTATGTAGAAGTGCCAATTACTGTTACAGATGCTGTATTAGGTTGTAAGAAGGAAGTTCCTACGTTAACAGGTAGTGTTATACTTACAATAGATGCTGGTACACAAAGTGGTGATCAATTAAGATTACGTGGTAAAGGAGTTAAAGATCCAACTAGTTCTAAAAAAGGTGACATGTATGTTATTATCAATGTAGTAATACCTTCTAAATTAGATAGAAATCAAAAGAATTTATTTAAAGAATTATCTGAAACAGATTTAGAAGATGATAAAGTATTTAAAGAATTTAATAAATATTTATAAAAAGAACTATTAATTAGTTCTTTTTTTTATAAATGATATTCTTATTTATGGTACAATTATATAAGAGGGTAGATGATGATATGTCGGGAAGTATACAAACGCCTAATTTTACTTCGACATTTGGAAAATCTGATGATAATTCAGTTAATACAAATGATTATGTAATATCAACTGATAATAGTATTAATCTAGATTCAGAATCTTTTGATGTAGATTCTTATTTAGATGAAAATTTATCATCTGCTCCTACTAGTGAACAATATAGTTCATCTGATAGTATTGAATATGCAGAACCAAGACCTGTATATGATGATATATCAACAGATTCATCTAGTGAATATGATAATACAGATACAGGAGTTGTCGATATTTCATCAACCAATAATATATCTACTTATGATCAGTTGGTTGAATTACAAGGTTTATTATCTAATAAAATAGACGAATTATCTAAAGAGGTATCTAGTTTAGAAGATGAATATAATACTTGTTTAATTAATATTCAGAATCCAATTCCTTTTATGCAGGATTTTAATGATAATAATCGAAAAAAAGCAAGTGAAATAAAAGAAAAATTAGATCCTTTAAAAGAAGAACTAATGACTTTATTAGCACTACAAAAACAATTAAATCATGCTATTGAATTAGCTCCATATACTGATATAGCAGATACTGATGATTATAAAAATTTTGTAGATAATTATTCTTGTGAATATCAGGGGTTAGATTATGAATTATTAAGATTATGTAATTTTGATATTCCGATGTATATTGGACAGTTAACAAGAAAATATTCAGTAGAAGAATTAACGGAAATGCGTGCTAATGAAATAGATGAATTTGCTTTGATTGAATATGTTTTACAAAACAAACCTGATGATGTTGATGCGGATTATGCTATGAGTATGTGTCCTTTTTTGCATGATGCATATGAAAAGTATAAATATATGACTGAAGAAGAAATAATGATGTATCATTATTTATACAGTACTGAAGGTAAAGAGAGTGCTGAAAAATACTTTAGTATAATAGAAGATGATGTTAATCAAGCTATTGGTGCTGCTAGAGCTTTTGAATTTATTAATGGTCTTGATTTAACTGATGAAGGTAAATTAGAAGATAGTTTAAAAAATTTATTTGGTGTAGGTGGTAAAGGTTTATCTGACGGAATTGGAAATTTCTTCGATGGATTAGAAAATATATTTAAGAATGATGGAAAATTAACAGCAAGTGATTATGAGAAAATGATAGTATTACAATATTTACAACAAAATTCTGTTTATCATGATGAAATATATGAATTTTCTTCATCATTTGGTAATATGGTACCTGCTATTGTTGCTAGTGCTATTGTTACCTTTATTGCAACACCAGCTGGTGGAGCAACTGTTGCAGGTGTTTCTTTATCAGCATCTCAATTGGGATCTGTTGCTGCTAGTACATTAATTGGTTTATCTGCAATGGGTAATGCAAAACATCAAGCATTAGTTAATGGTTCTGATGTATTGTCTTCAACATTATATGGTTTATTTATTGGTTTAAGTGAAACTACTTTAGGTTATTTCTTAGGTAATATTCCTGGTATTAGTAAAACTGCTGGTTTTACTTTAAGAGAGATTTTACAGGAGGGTGTTGAGGAATATTTACAAGAATGGATAGATGCTGGTTTACAAGCAGTAATATTAGGCCAAGATATTGATTTGTCTCAAATTCCTGAAAATGCTACTAAATCATTTGTTATGGGTGTTTTAATGTCTGCATTCTTGAATGGAGGTCAAAAGGCAGTTAGTTTAGTTATAGATGGAACTAACTATACGGTAAATGTTGAAGATATATTAGAATATATGAATACACATGAAGATGCTGATATAATGACCGCTTTAGAATATGCTGAACCTGGATTCTTTAGTAGATTGAGTAATAGAACTGATGCTAAAAATTCATTATCTTATAATTATGTTTATAATGAGTTGGAAAAAGTAACTGGTGGAGATAATTCTAAAATACCTAATGCTATTAAAAAATTATTATCTGATTATTCGCAAAATGGAAGAAATAATGCTAATTTAAGACAAATATGTAGAACATCTATCGATTATTTGAAATCTCATGGATGTACAGCAGTAGCTGCTGCTAATATTGTTTCTCATTTATATAAAGATATTTTAATGAATATTGGTTTTGTTTCTAAAGTTGATTCTGATACTGGTATAAGATTTAATGTTCTTAAAGGTATAGATTGGAATAATCAAGGATTTAATATAAATGAGGTATTAAAACAATTGAAGAGTTTACCAGAAGAATTTAGATCTTTAATTAAAGAAGTAAATTTTTATGATACGTTTAATCCCGCTGATTTTTATTGGGAGTTAGAATATAATAGTTATGATTTCCATAGTGCTGCTACTGGTGGTGGTGGACAAATAAATTTCTGGGCAACAAATAGATTTGATTTATCAACTATTCCTCATGAAATGGGACACTCTGCTGATACTGTTTGGGCATCTTCTTGGGGTGTTGAAACATCACGTATTAGTGATTCAAATTTATGGAAACAAGCAATGCAATCTGACTTAAAAACAAGTGGTTTAACTGGTGTTACAGAATATGCTAGAACTGCTTATAATGGTAATGGAACTCTACATGAAGATTTTGCAGAATCTATTGCTTTATTCTATACAAATCCTAATGCTTTAGATGCATTCCCAGCAAGAAAAGCTTTATTAATGAAATATTTACCACAAAACGAAACAATTGGTACAACATATGATCAAGTATATGATATACTAGTAAACAAATACGGAGAGAAAGAAACACAATTGAGATTAAAGAAATATTACGAAACAGGTCAAGATAGTTTTATTACTCGTGATGGTGGAGCTAGAGATATGCTTAAAAAATATACTCTTCAAGAATTTAGAACATATATGGATCAAGTTGAAGCTATCAAAGTAAATGATAAATATAGAGCAATTGAAAATAGTTTCTACTTATGTTTCAATTCTTTAGTTCAAAAGTATGGTTATAAACAAGCAATAGCTAATTTACAAAGTTATATTGATACTGGTGATATTAATCGTATAACAAGATATAATGGAGCTAGAAATAGTATTGTATATTCAATTGAAGATTATAGAGATTATGTAAGAACAATTAATAATGGTTCTCTAAATGTAAAAAATATCTTCCCTGGTAATTAATAAGGAGGTTTATATTATGATGGATTTAAGTGATTTTAAAGATGAAGGTTATGTTCCTAATATTCCAACAGTAGGGGATATAGCTAGAAGTGAAGTATACTATTTTGATGAAAATGGTAAAACTTGTGATAAAGAACATGCAATTAGATTTGTTGCAACTAATTATGACAAAGATGGAAATGTTATTAATGAGAATTGGGGTTTTTGTGTAGCAAAACCTGATGAGGAAAAAGGAATGAAATTATAAAAAAAGAACTACTAAGTAGTTCTTTTTAATTGTATCTAATCATTGGTTTAATACCTAATAATTCGTATATATATTTATCTTTTAAAGTAGTATATAATACTGATGTTTGATATGCTTTGTGAATATTAATATTTCTTGTATCTTCAAATGATTGATATAAAGAATCTAATAGAAGATTCATTCTAGTATAAGAATGAGTTCCTAATTGAGTATTTATTTTCTTTTCTAGATCTTCTATATTTCCATCTAATATACATTTATTAATAGTAGATTTAAATTCTTGATTACTAAATAAAGGTCTATATAAATTTACAAATGTTTCATATCCACTTGCAACATATTTTTTACTATCTAGTGTAGTAATAATACTATTTAGAGCATTATTAAATTTTGGATTATTAATTTTATATTTCTTTAAGTCAATAATTATTTTTATAATATCTTCTGTTTGTAATGTATTAATTATTTCATTTAAGATACGACCCGTTTCATCATTATCTTTTCCTATTTTAGTTTTAAATAAACCATATCTAAAATAAATGGAATCTTCTGTATATGTAAATGTATTATTTATTGAAGATAATATATGATTTAATTCATGTGTTATAAATTCTAATAATTCTTCTTTATTAGGTGTGTTTCTTGCAATTAGTAGGGTATAAGTAATATTTAATATTTTATTAACTTTATCATTAATATAAGTACTATTTACTTGAGATATAGCATAAGCATTTTCTCTATAATTGATTTTATTTTTTATACGATTATATTCAGCAGGTGTTAATTTAGTTTCTAAATCTTTTAAACCATATATATATTTTGTATCATTAATTGATTGATATATTTCTTTAGTATAATCTAATCCATAGTATAAAATCATACCTGAACATACTAAATATAAATAATCTACAAGTTCTTGAGGAATATCTTTTTTTTCACACATAGAATCAATAGTGAATACTATTTGGTCAAGAAATGGATTGATAGTATTATTGTTGAACATATTATCCCTCCTTAAGTGATTTGTATACTATCACTTAAGGGTATTTTTGGCAAATTTATCTATCTTTTTTACAAGAAAAAAGTCATTCAAAGAATGACTTATAATAGTACTAATTCTGTACCATTTCTTATGTTAGTTTCTATTATAGTTTTATTAGGTTCGTATTTTTCTCCAGTTTTACGATTATATAGTGCTATTTTAGTATTATCATCATATTCATAACCCATTTCTATAATAGATTTAATTAGTAATTTAATAACATTACCTATTTTTTTAGTAATAGGAATATATACATCATATTCTGTTTCCAATTCAGGAATAATTAATTTAACTATTATTTTGTTGTTCATTGTTATTAGTCCTTTCTGTTTGGATAACTTTCTTAATAATGTATCTCTTATCTTTATTAGTTATAAAACATAATTCTTTATTATTAGTATTACTAATATTTTTATCATTATCAGATAATTCATTAAATTCTATTACACTACAATCTTCTATAGAAGGACCTAACCAAATACCTTCTTTAGTATTAAGTAATTTATCAAACCATATCTTATCTTTTAAACTATTAAATTCATTATTAGTATCTATAAAGATATAATGTAATTTTTCTATAGTAGATGCTTTTAAAAAATATTCATCTATTCTTTTATTAGCTATAGTATCAAATTTAGATTTTATACCACCTATACCTGTAATAATATATAAAGTATCTTTTGTAATATAATCTGCACTTGTAATTAGTTCATTAAATGCTTCTGTAAAATTACTTTGAATACATGGTATACCTACAGTTAATAAATTAAATAAACTACTCATATCAATAATTTTAGTTTCTAGATTAGGTATATGTTTTAATAAACTAGCTAGAGCTTGTAAATAATTTTTTTCATTACTAAAGTCTTTACCTGTAATAATGTTTCCTTTATTAACTTTAAAGTTATAATAGAATCTATTTTTCTTTTCTATATCATATCCTATAGGTACTTTTTGTAATCCTTCAATATAATCATATAATCTATCTACATATGGTTTATTTGGTATAGATTTGATATAAGGTTTTTCATTATTAGGATATTTTTCTATTAATGATTTATATGTTGTATCAATAATTTTTTGTACTTCATTTCTAATATAGATAGATGCTGTTTGGAATTCATAAACATTTTTATTAAATTCTATTAAACCTCTACCAAAATAGTTTTTAGGTTTTAATCTATTATCATTAATATTTAATAATTTCTTATATTCTTTATTATCAAGTTGTAGAACAATTTTGTTATCAAAACTTTCTTTTAATTTATTTTCAAATAATTCTAAGTATGTAGATGCTATTAAAAGACTAATACCATATATTTTACCTTCTTTTAATATACTAGATACTAGATCTATTAATTTAGGATATTTTTCTATAAATTCTTCAAAATTATTAATAATAATTGTAATAATAGATATTGTTTTATCTGGATTATTTTTATTATATTCTTCAATAGAATTATTATAGAATGATATGTTTTCTTTTCTTTCTTCTATAATATTACTTAACATTAAGAATAAATCATATATTTTATCATAATCATCTATAGTAGCTATATCAGATATAATAGGGTAGTTCATGTAAGGTTTTATAAAACTCATATTATTATCTAAGAAATATATATTTGTTTCTTTAGGGCTATGATTAATAGATAAATCATAAATAATTGTAGATAATAAATCTTCTTTTCCTGAATTAGATTTTCCTACTATATAAGTATTTTCTTTTCCAAGATTTATTGTTAATAAATCATGTTTATTATTTTCTATATCTTCATATTCTCCAATTACGGCATCTATAACATTTGGTGTAGGTTTATAATTATATTTTTTAGATAGATTAGCTATATATAAATTTGTTAATAATGGTTCTAAGATAACATTAATATGTTTATATTCTTCTTTAGTAGCTAGATTATTAATATAATCTATAGTACTTAATAATTGATTATTATTATCTTGTTGTTCATTTTTAATAATATCTTGTGCTTTTTTAGTGACTGTTCCAATATTGTTAATGAAACATATTGCATCATCTTGTTTATGTATTAATCTATCTGTAGGAATATATTTAGCTGATGGCCATGAAGCTTGAGCTAATTCTAATTGTTCATCAAATCCTAATTGTAGATAGAAACGACCAGGATTTTTAATTTTAGCTGCATCTGGTTTATTTAATACAGCAATACTTTCTTCTGGAGTTTGTACTTTGAAACATATTTTAAAGTTATTAGTATATAGTTCTTCATCTAATATATCTTCTGGTTTATTAGTAGATAATATTATATGGAAACCTAATTTTTGATAATTAGTACCTATATTAATTAATTCTTCTAAGAAAGAAGTATTAACCATATCTATATATTCATCTGTAATTATAAATAAATGAGATATAGGAGTTTTAACTATTTTTTCACGATAATATTGTTGGTATTTATAAATATCTACATTGTTATCTCCAGTAATAGTTTTAGCTTCTTCAAATAGTTTTTCTCTTTTTTTAATTTCTGATTTAATAGATTGAATAGTTCTATATATTTCATTTTCTTCTAATGAATTTAATCCTCCAACTATATGAGGCAACAAGAATGAATCATCTTTTATAAAGGCATTTATTAAATTTTTATTTTGATAATCTATTAAAATGAATGATATTTCATCTGGATTATAATTAATTGCTAATGATAATATATAGTTTATTAAGAATTCTGTTTTACCAAATCCGGTAGTACCGGCTACTAAACCATTTGGTCCTTGAGCATTTTCATGTAGATCTAATAGTAATGGTTCTCCATTAGTACGTATACCTATTGGTACAGCTAAACTTGATGATGGATCACTTGTTTTCCATCTATTAGATATATTTAATTGTTCTATTTTAGATACATTATACATTTCTAGGAATGTTAAAGTATCTGGTAGAGTAGATTCATTTACTCTTGTTTGTAATGGAATATTTAATAACTTTTCAGCTATTGGTTGCATATCTAATTCATTAAAGAATTCTGGTTTAAATATTATTTGACTATTGAAATCTCTTTCCATTACGCAACCACTATTTTCTGATAGAGATATAAATGAATTACATCTTTTAGGTATTGTATTCATATTCTTTTCTATCATTAATAGAGAGAAACCTAAGTTTTCTATAGAGTTTAATGTCAATTCTACTATAGGTAAATTTTTAATACTTAAGAAATCATTAGTAATAATTAAATAATATGGTTCAAATTTACGATATACTATTGAATCATCATTAATATTATAATTATTTGTTGATATATTTTGTTGTCTTTCTTTAAAAATTTGTTCTAATTCATTAGATATTGCTTTCATTTCATCATGTGTTTGAGCATAGTAACGCATTGTTTTAGATTCATTAAATACATGAGGAATATATTTAGCATATGATAAATCATTATTTCCATTTAATAAGAATATTATTTTTAAATCTTGAGCACTTTGTAATGTTATTAATTGTAATATTACTGAATCAATAAATTTATTACCATAAGTAGTATCATTTATTATTGCTGAAATTCTATTTTTAGCTAAATTAAATGGTACTGGTACATTTTGAAGTAGTAGGGGAATATTAGATAAATCATTTATTCTTTGATAGATTATTTCGTTTTCTGCTTCAAAATCTATTTCTGGTCTATTAATTTTTATTTTAGCTTTAACATTTCCTAATCCTGTTCTTATATTTAAGAATGAATCATCTTTTATTTCTCTTGGCCATATAGATGTTTTACCATTACGTATATAAGCTAAACAATCATTAATTGAAACATTTTCATTAGTTAATTGTTGAGCTTGTGTTTGCATTATTTGATTTATTTCTTCATTCTTTTTATTTAAATATAATAAATAGTTATTTGTTGAAGTATTATCTTTTTGAAGATTTTTTCTTTTTATATACATTGTTACTAATTTAGGTGCACATAGACCTAATCCAGCAAGTAACATACATAAGAATATTGCAATACCAACACCAGCTCTAGATGATTCTGCTCCAACATTAGATATTACTGATATTAATGATACGAAAGCTGCTGCTAATAGAGTAATACTAATACCTGATGATAGTAAATCTCTATAACTATTTTTATCTATTACTTTAGGTGGTTTTTCTATATTTATTTCTTCTTCTTTAATTGATGAAGTTATTGTAGGTGTATGGAAGAAATAATCTTCTTTTTCATAAAGTTCTATATTATCAGTATCTTTATTTGTATCATATTTATCATAATTAAAATTATCTTCATTAAAGATAGATACTAAATTATTATTTAATTTAATTTTATTTAAAGGGTTACTTATTTTAATAAATGTACCCATCCAAATAAATTTAAGTCCATTAGTGAATATAACATCACCAATTTCTATTTTAGAACGAGCATTTTTAATAAATTTATTATTTATATAGAAATAGCAATCTGTTGCTCCTTCAGGAGTTCCAATATACCATTCATCATCTTGTTTATATATACCAGCATGAACATCTTTTATTTCTGGTTCATTGTAGATAATTGCATTATCTTCTCCAGAACCAATTGTTATTTCATCAGATGTTACTGCTATTTTATAAAAGTTTCTTTCTATAGAAGGTAAGCAATATAGATCTAGGATATCTTTTCTTCCAGCTATACTTACTTTTAAATGTAAATAGTCTCTTAGAGGAGCTTCAGGAACAGTATTACCGTTTTGAATAATATTAAGAGAACCATTACTTTTAACTACCCAGTTATCTTCTCGTGCTTCAATATTTAGTTCTTTTGTGATGTTAGAGTTTTCTAATTTATAGGACATTAAGAAAACTCCATCTATTTCTTGAGGAAGATTAATTCTGGTAATCTTTTCTTTATCTAATAATAATACTCTCATATGCTCACCCTTATACTATTCTTTATTATCTTTATTATTATATCATATATATGAAGAAAAATGACATTTTATTTACGATATAATTGTAGTCTTTAATCGTATTTTATATTATTCTATTGTATAATTATGTTGGGTGATTATATGAAAATTATTGTTTCAGCCGGTGGTACAGGTGGTCATATATATCCAGCTTTAGCTATTATAGAGAAATTTAAAGAAAAAGAAAAAGATTTAGATATATTATATATTGGTACTCATAATAGGATGGAAAAAGATATTATTCCTAAAAGAGGAATTAAATATGAAGAATTAGAAATATATGGTTTTAATAAGAGTGATTTATTATTAGATGTTAAAAATGTATTTTTAATAGAGAAAGCTAAAAAGAAATGTTTAAAGATAATGAAAGAATTTAAACCTGATATAGTTTTAGGTATAGGTGGTTATGTTACATATCCAGTTATATGGGCTGCTAGTAAGTTAGGAATTAAAACATTTATACATGAACAAAATAATCATCCTGGTAAAAGTAATATTGCTTTACAAAAGAAAGCTGATTTAATAGGTGTATCTTTTGAAGAGAGTATTAAAGCATTTAATAAATGTAAGGGAGAAGTATTCTTTTCAGGGAATCCTTGTGGAGAAGCTGCATTAAATGCTAAACCTATGGATAAAACTGAATTTGGATTTAGTAAAGATAAAAAATTAGTAGTAGTAGTTGCTGGTAGTTTAGGTAGTGCTACTGTTAATAAAAAAATGGATGAATTTTTAAATAGTGTTAAAGATAAAGAATATGAAATATTATATATTACAGGTAAGAATTTATATGAAGATTTTATTAAGGATAAAGAATATCCTAATAATGTTAAGGTAGTACCTTATGTAGATAATTTACCTTCATTACTTAAAAATACTGATTTAATAGTTACTAGAGCTGGTGCTTCTACTATGAGTGAGATACTATCTTTAAGTTTACCAGCTATATTTATACCTTCACCATTCGTTGCTAATAATCATCAATATTATAATGCATTAGTAATTAAAGAAAATGGTGGAGGAGAAATTATTGAAGAAAATAAATTGACAGCAAGTGAACTTTCAAATAAAATAGATGAGGTACTTTTTAATGAAGAAAGATATAATAATATGAAGAAAGTATTAAAAAGTATGAGTGTTAATAATAGTAGTGAAATAATATATAACAAGATAAAGGATTTGATGAAATGAAAGATGAATTAAGTAAATATAGCGAAGTAATAGAACATGCTGAGTTAAAAAATTATAATACTTATCATATTAATGGAAAAGCTAAGTATTTGGTATTACCTAATAGTGTACAAGATTTAGAAAAGATAATTAAATTTTTAAAAGAAAAAAATATTAAGTATATAGTTTTAGGTAATGGATCTAATATTGTATTAAATGATAAAGAATATGATGGTGTTATGATTAAGTTATCTAAATTAGATGGTATCGAAGTATATCCTGAAAAAGAGATGGCTTATGCTGAAGCTGGTGCTATGGTGCCTAAATTAGTACAATTAGCAGTAGATAATTCTATGACAGGTCTAGAATTCGCTGCAGGTATACCGGGTACTGTAGGTGGTGCTATTTATGGTAATGCTGGTGCTTATAATGCTTGTTTTTTAGATTATGTTACTAGTGTTACTTGTTTAGATAAAGAAACATATGATATTGTTACTTTAGATCATGAAGAGTTTACTTATTCATATAGAACATCTTCATTTAAGGAAGAAAAAAAATATATTATTTTAGGAGCCAAATTCTTTTTAAAGATTGGTGATAAACAAAATTCATTAGATATAATGGCAGATAGAAAAAGAAGAAGAGTAGAATCTCAACCATTAGAATTTCCTTCAGCAGGATCAGTATTTAGAAATCCTGATGGAGATTTTGCTGGAAGATTAATAGAATCTTGTGAATTAAAAGGTAAAAGAATTGGTGGAGCAGAAGTATCTGAAAAACACGCTAATTTTATAATTAATGTAGATAATGCAACTGGTAAAGATATACATGATTTAATAATGTTAGTACATGATACAGTATTAGAAAAAACTAATGTAGATTTAGTAATAGAACAGGAATTTGTTGATTGGGAGTAAATAATGAAGAAGAAGGGGAAGAAAAAACTTAGAGCTGGAATTAAGATTTTCTTTAGAGTGTTACTTCTTGTTATTATTGTTGCTATAGGTACATATTTTGTATTAAATATTAGAATTAAAAATATATGTATTGAAGGTAATGAACAAGTTAAAGATATAGAAATAATAGAAGTGGCTGGTATTAAAGAATATCCTAAAATATTTAGATTAAGTAAAAGAGATTTAATGGATAAAATCTCTTCTTTGCCTTTGGTTAAAAATGTTACTATTAAAAGAAATATATTTGGTAAGATTACTATTAAAATAGAAGAAGAAAAAATATTATTTTATTATAAATATAAGAATAAATATATTACTAATAATGGAGTAGAATTAGATGATAATAATTATTATGGATATCCAGTATTAATTAATTTTACTCCAGATACTATATTTAATAGTTTATTAGATGCTTTTGATAAAATAGATTATGATATTATAAAAATGATTAATGTAATAGAATATAATCCATATAAATCTAAAGATGGAGAGATATTTGATGATGGTAGATTTATATTATTAATGAATGATGGGAATACTGTAGTTATAGATTTAGTTAATATAAAGAAATTAAATGATTATATTAAAATATATGTATCTTTAAATTTAAATGAAAGAACTGGATATTTATATTTAGATACCATTACAGAAGAAAATATTTATTTTAGAGATTATACACAAGAAGAAAAAGATGAAAGACAAAAACTTATTGATGAAGTATTAAATCCTAAAGTAGAAGAGGGGGAGAAAAAAGATGAATTACAACAAGAAGATGGAGGAAATAATTAAACAAGAAGAAGGAAATATTCCTTCTTTGTTATTACAAAGTTGTTGTGCTCCCTGTAGTAGTCATGTAATAGATACTTTAACTAATTATTTTGATATAACAGTTCTTTATTATAATCCTAATATAGAACCATTTGAAGAATATGAAAGAAGAAAACAAGAAGAAATAAGATTTATTAAAGAGTATCCTAATAAAAATAAGTTAAATATTATAGATTGTGATTATGATAATGATAAATTTGTTAGTATGTCTAAAGGTTTAGAGAATGAACCTGAAAGAGGTGCTAGATGTATTAAATGTTATTATTTAAGATTAGAATATACTGCTAGAAAAGCTAAAGAATTAGGATATGATTATTTTGGTACTACATTAACAGTAAGTCCATATAAATTAAGTGATAAACTAAATGAGATAGGTGAATCTTTAGAAAAGAAATATAATGTTAAATATTTATATTCTGATTTTAAAAAAAATAATGGATATAAACATAGTATAGAATTAGCTAAAGAATATAATTTATATAGACAAGATTATTGTGGATGTATTTATTCAAAGAGAGATAAAGAATTAAAAGATAGAGGATAATATGTAAATAATATTATTCTTTTTATTTTTAATTAATTAATTATTTGTTAAAATTATAATAGAGGATGTGATTATATGAATGATCAAAATAATGGAATGAATAATATGGGGTATGGTCAACAACCTATGAATGGTATGAATTATGGACAACCAACTAAGACAAATGGATTGGCTATTGCTGGTTTAATACTATCAATAATTGGTGGTTTTATATTAACATTAGTAGGTTTAATATTGAGTTGTTTTGGTTTAGGTAAAGCTAAAGAATGTAATTCTGGTAGAGGAGTTGCTATTGCAGGTATTGTTATTGCAATAGTTAAATTTGTATTAATAATATTATTAATATTGTTATTTAAAGCTGCAATTGATACACCTGAATTTGCTGAATCTTATTGTAAAGAGTTAGGAGAACCTCTTGATGGAGTATGTACTGAAAATAAAGATGGTACTTATGATTGTAATGCTATATTTAAACATGTAACTTGTGAATTTGATGAAAAGAAAGATACTAAAGATAATAATAAAGATAATAAACAAGATGATGATGAAAAAGAAGTATCTGCAAAAGAGAAATTACTTGGTGAATGGGACTGGGGCAGATATGGATATTTTGTTTTCACAGAAGATAATGAATTATATTTATATAAAGATAGTTCTAAGAGTATGGATAATGTAGTAGTTGGTACTTATACTGCTAGTAATGGGATTCAAACTAATGCTGCCGGTATGAAAGATGGCGTTACAGTTATAGCAAGTTATGAGGAATTTTATTTAGATGGTGTTAAACAAGAAGGTATGCAAAGTCCTAAAAGACAATATGCATTTGAATTAAAAAGTGATGGTTCTTATTATGTAACTGATTTATATTCATATTCAGGTGGTTCAGTTATTAAGATAAAATAAAAAAGAGATATAAATCTCTTTTTTTATGCAGGAAAATTTCTTAAATATTCTGAATATGCTATATATGATGCTGTATTAGTATTTGGTTGTCTATATTCTATTGAGAATGCTTCACATATTTGTTTAATTAAATAATCAGTTAAATGAGGATTCCTTACTAATAGAGGTCCTGTTAAGAATGTAGCAAGTACTCCTTTACGAATAATTCCTTCTTTATTATTATCTTTATCGTTATTGTAACTATTTCCAACTACTACAGTAAATGGATTTTGTTCTTGGTATTGATCTATTTTGAATTTTCTATTTTGGAAACCAATAACAGGTTTATTTATTAATGAACAATTATAATGTTGTTCTCCAACTATATTTTCTTCTACTTCATAAGTAGTATAATCTAGTAAATATAAACTTTTTTTAATATCTCCATCTAGATAATGGATTTCTTTACCAAATAATGCTAATGCATCTCCAGTAATAATATAAAATGATTTTTTCATAGCTTCATATATTTCTTGACGATATTTCATAATATCATCTAAAGCTAATTTAATATTATGTTCTGTTCCAGTACCAATATATACAATATCATAATCTCTAAAATAAATTGGATCTCCTATAGATTTATATTCTATTTCATATGGTATATTTTGTTCTTTAAATTTACTTAGTAAATATCTTATATTACCATTTTCACCATAAAGGTTAAGAAGGTCATAATATAAATGTAATATTTTTAATGTTTTCATATTATCACTATCCTTTTAATAGTTTAGTAAGTTCTGCTGTCATATCAAAACATACCATTGTGTATATATTACCAGTACTATTAGTTTTTAAACTATTATTTATTTCTTTTAAATCATTTATTAATACTATTTTATTAATTGGTATATTTGCAAATTCTAATCTTGTTAATATATCATATTTAAATCTTCCTATTACAAATATTTTATCTATTTCAGGATTATTTAATAATTCAAAATCTACATCCCATAACCAAGATAGATCATTATATTTATATCTTCTTGATACATTTTCAAAACCTAAGATAACTGTTTTATTACCAGGTTGGTTATTAATAAATTTAATTGACTGATAATAACTTAAATTATTTTCATTTTTAGATTCTAACATTGTTATTGTTCTATTATCAAAACTCATTACATGTCCACGTTTAGCATCTGTATCTAATGTATTTATAGTTTCAACTATTTTATTTTCATCTTGCATTATATCATTACATAGAGCATATGCTGCTACTGTATAATATGCTGCATATAAAGCATCTTTATCTAAATGAACTTGATTATTATGAATATTAATAGAGTGTGTTTCATAATTTAAATCAGTTGCTTCATAATCTAATACTCCTCTAAAGTAATCAGTTGAAGGACATTTATAATTACCAATATGTCCATAATGATAATATTCATAGTCTAATTTTTTATTACAGAATGGACAGTAAGCATAATCTATACAATTAAGTAATGGAGTAGTATAAGAATCGTTTGTTTTAGCTAAACCAAAAGTAACTGTAGGTTGTCTTCTTGTATATTTTAATGAATTAACTTTTGGATCATCTGCATTTAAGAATAATTTTGTATCTTTACCAATAGCACTTGCTAATTCATCAAATACACTGTCTGGATTTCCATTACGAGAAGGTTGGTCTCTAGTAATATTAGTTATAACTAAATGAGTCATTTTATTTTCATCAAAGATTAATTTTAAATGTCTTTCATCACATTCTAATAATAATACATCATGTTTAAATCTACCACCAAGTGTACAATTATTAAGAATTAATGTCATAGCTGCAAGTACACCATTTGATCCATTAGAGTTATAACATACGTCATAACCATTTTTAGACAATATTTTATATATAAGATCTGTTGTAGAACCTTTACCGGAAGAACCGGTTACTGCTATTACATATTTAGGATATTTTACTTTATTAAGTATTTTTTCTCCTTTAAATACATCCCATACTATAGAAGCTGGTAGTACAGATCCTTTCTTACCAAATAATTTGCAAAAAAATGTTATTATTTTATTTACTAGTATACATATAAATAATTTCATTTATTATCACCTATTATTAATTATACCATTTATTATTATATATATGTAATGTTTAAGTGCTTATTTACATAAAAAAAGATTATTTTTTATCTAAATAATCTTCTAAACAATCTGGATTAAATCCACTTATATGTTTATTTTTTAATCCTTCTCTTAATTCTAAGAATTTATCTTCTTGTTCATAATTACTTATAGTATGTTTTGTTTCTATATGTTTTTTATGTTTTAAATCTTTATTTCTATATTTCTTTTTTATTAAATTATAAAAGATTAAGAAAGGTATTATTGCTAGTAGTAAAGCAAATATTGATTTAAATACTAATTGCCATTTGTATTCTTCATCATTTAATATTAAATTATCTAGATAGATATGTGATTTATCTGTTAAATAGACTATAAATAAAGTTATACCTGGTATAGCAAATAATAATGATGTTAAGAATAGTTTTATTTTATCTATAGGTACGCTTCCTTTTATTTCTTTTGTTCTACCATTAATTGCTATATAATGTATTATTTCTTTATCTTTATTTTTTTCATGATATGTATATAACCAAATAGGCAAGTAAGCTGCTATTGTTTGTGATCCTTTTTGATTAATTATTTCTTTATCCCATACAAATCCTCTATAAGAATAGGGAATTATAGATTTACCAATAGCATGTCTTGCTATTTTGGTTAATTCTTTATCTATATCATCTCTTATATTAACTAAATTTATATTTCTATTTTCTGAATGATAACCTATTAAGTAATGAGGAGCAAATTTAATACAGTTTTCTGTATCAAATGGTTGAATAGCATTAATAATATTATTAGTTATTTCTGTTCTTTCATCAGTATTATATTGTAATGATTCAAATGTTAAATCATCTACTGTTAAATCAAATTTTCTTGTTAATTGGAATAAATTAGCATTTTGTACATCTTCATAATTAGCAATATATTTACCATCATGAGTAAATTGTTCTCCTTTACCTATAAATTCACAATGAGCATTAATATCTGTAATAATATATGGAAAATATACTCCTTCTAAGTTTTCTTCATTAAATTCTTTTTTAAATTTATGACTAGTAAAGATTCTTTTTTTATTTAAATATTTTTTTATTAATTTAACAGCTTCTTCTTTAGATACAGAGAAGGGTAAGATAGCATCTGGTATGGATCCATTAGCTATTTTATTTGTTAAATTTAAGATACCATGACACCAGTGACATCTTGCTTGTTTAGATTCTTTTGTATTAATAATTATTTCTGCTCCACAACCAGGACATTTTAAAGCAATAATATCTGTTATTAAAGGGTTTAATTGATGAACTCCTTGACTTATTTCTTCTTTATCTAATTTAGATATATCTTTTTCTATTATTAATTTTTTATTTTCATCAAAAGTACTATTACAATATGAACATTTATATTTATTTATACTTTTATCAAAATATAATTCTCTTGCTCCACAATGAGGACATTGATTATTAGAAGCATCTAATTTATTATTCATATTATCACCTATATTAATTATATCAAATGTTTATTATTTGAGATATATTTGTTATAAATTTGACATAAAAAAAGACTAATAAATTAGTCTTCAGATTGTTCATCTTGATTATCTATTTTTGTATAAATGCCTTTAACTCTATTTGAGTTTTCTCCTGATATACTACTACTTGTTAATCTAGTTCTTTCTTTAATATATTTATCTTTCATTTGCATATTAGATATTTCATTTTTAGTTTCTTTTTCATAATAATGTCTAGCATTTTTATTACTATATTTGTTGTATTTAATATTATAAAATAATAGTACAGGTAATATAATAAGTAAGATTATAAATATTCCATTAGTCATTAGTATACTTGAGAATCCTATAGTAGTTCTTACATCAATTATATTATTTATTAAAAATATTGTACCTGGTACTCCTAGTAGAGAAGATGTTATAATTAGTTTTGGTTTATTAATTGGGACACTACCAACTACTTTTTTTGTACGACCATTTACTGCTATATAATGTAGTATTTTTTTATTATTTTTAACTTCTTGATAAGAATATAACCATATTGGTAGATATGCTGTTATTGATTGTGTTCCTTTTGTTTGAACTTCTTCAGTAGTCCAATTAACGCCACGATCATATTTTTTTAAAGTATTCTTTATATTATTTCTTGCTATATCTTTAACTTCTTCATTTAATTTGTTTTTCATATCTTTGATATTTAGATTTCTATTCTCTGAATGATATCCTACTAAATATTTTGATTCAAATGTAATACAATTTTTTGTATCAAAAGGTAATATAGCATTAATAATATTATCTGTTATTTGATTATCTTCAGTTTTATTATTATAAATTGTTTCTATTGTTAAATCATCTATAGCTATATCAAATTCTCTTGATATATCATAAACATTAGCATCGTAATAAGTTGTTTTTTTCTCTTTATCAAATGTATCTTCTTCTTCGTATCTTCTTGTTTCTTCTTCTGCTGTTCCTATAAATATACAATGGGCATTAACATCATGTAGAAGGTAAGGGAAGTAAATACCTTGAGTATTATCTGATTTGAAATTATCTTTAAAAGTTTTATCAGCAAAGAATTTTCTATTAGATAGATATTGTTCTATTAGATTCATTGCTTCTTCTTTAGTTAGTGTGAATGGTAATATTGCATCTGGAACAGTACCATTTTCGATTCTTTCATTTATTGTTAAAATACCTTGACACCAGTGACATTTTGCTTGAGTTGATTCTTTAGTATTAATAATTACTTCTGCTCCACATCCAGGACATCTATATGTAATTATATCTTTAAAGTTTTTATCGATATCTTTTGCTCCAGAACCTATTTTTTCTTTATCTAATTTTTCTATATCATTATCAATATTTAATTCTTTACCTTCAAATGTACTATTACAAAAAGAACATGTTATTTTTTTTAATTTAATATCATAGTGAAGTTCTCTTGCACCACAATTAGGACATTGATTTTTAATATCTTTAACTTCTTTTTCTGTTTCAATTACTTCTATTTCTTTTTTCATATAATCACCATATATATTATAACAAATTTTTATTATTATTAGTTGTTTTATGCATTTATTTTATTTGTTAATTATTATATTGTAATATTAGTTAATCTGATTTTGGAATAATTTAAGTATTCTATGTAGTTTAATTTAATTGATGAAAACCAATTATAAAATTGTTTTTTTTTCTTTAAAATAATTTATTATATTGTAAAATATTATTGTGATATTTATGAAGAATTATAATGTGGAAAAGATAATAGATAGTATTAATAATAGAGGGTATAGTAATTTTATTAATCAAGTATTATTAAAGGAAGTTAAAGGTAAATTAAAAAAGAATGAATATAAGATATATAACTTATATGAAGACTCAAATAAAGTAATTCTTTATAAGAAAGATATACCTTTAATTAAGTTATTTAAAATAGATTGTAAAGTAGAATTAAGACATCAAGATATAATGGGTACTATATATAGTTTAGGTACTAATGATGATATGTTTGGAGATATTATTAAAATAGATAATAGTTATTATTTATTTTTATTACCTAGTATGGAAGAATATTTTAAATATAATTTAGTAGAAGTTAAACATCAGAAAGTAGATCTTATAGAAGTAGATTTAAATATATTAGAGAGATTTAAACAAGAATATGATGTATTAGAATATAATGTTAGTAGTTTAAGAATAGATAATATAGTTAGTAGTATTACTAATAGTAGTAGAAATAAAGTATTAGATTATTTTAGTAATGAAGATGTATTACTTAATTATGAAGTAGTTAAGAATACTAGAGAATTAAATATAGGGGATATATTTAGTATTAGAAGATATGGTAAATATAAATATAATGGTATAAAGAAGAATACTAAGAAGGGTTTTATTATTGAAATATTAATGTATAAATAGATTTGACTTAATATAAATAAAGTATATAATACTATATTTGAAAAAGGGTGTATTATAAAATGAATCTTTATTCAGATGATTATTTTGGAAGAAGAAAATATACTGCAGCTAAAATAGCTAGGAAAACAGCTGGTTTTTTAGTTGCTGGTGTTTTACTTGGAGGTCTTGCTCATTATTCGGGAGAAACTATGGATAAACAAAGAGCTTCTAGTATTGTATCTATGTTTATTTCATTATCTGATGATGGATATTGTGAATTACCTACTAATATTGTTTCTAGTATGAATAGTAGTTATAAGTATGTTACTGGTAAAAAAATAGTTGAATCTTTAGTAGAAAAAAATATTAAATATTGTTCTATATTAGATGAATTTTATACTAAAGATGGAGTAGATATTATTAAAATAACTTATAGTGGTTTATTAAAAGAACAAATAGATCCTATTATTATTTTTAATAATGGCTCTGATAGAATGTTTGTATTAAATGATGGAGAAGTAATAGAAGATGGTAAAGTATATAGATATTATCAAGGTACTACTAGTAGATTATTTTATTTAGATGGTAGAGTAGATATAGCATCTTATTTAATTGATAATGGTATAAGTTTTAATGAAATAATTGATGCTAGTATTATACATACTAAATCTTTTGATGAAATTATAGATAAAGATTTAGTTATAGATGTAGATCCTGAAAATATGATAGATAATAATTTATATAATGGTTTTTTAACTTTAGGTAAAAGATAATTTGACTATAATTATATTTTGTAATACAATACTGCTATCGGTTTTTATAAATAAGTTGGTATTGTTTATATCTATTCCCTAAAGGGGAAGAAAAATGCTAAAAAGTCCTTGTAAAAAGGTCTTTTTTTTGGTACAATATTGAAGGCTTTAAAAAGCAAATAAACATGTTTATGGATTCTATATTCGAGTGCCGAAGAGGTGAGTATAGTTCGAAGTAAACAGAAGTAAAAACGAAGGAGGGAATTTTTATGGCCGTAGTTTCTTTAAGTTATTTATTAGAAGCTGGAGTTCATTTTGGACATCAAACTAAAAGATGGAATCCAAAAATGAAAGAGTATATTTTTACAACTAGAGATGACATTTATATTATCGATCTACAAAAAACTGTAACTAAGATCGAAGAAGCATATGCAGAAATTAATAAGATTGCTGCAAATGGAGGAACTTTCTTATTTGTTGGTACTAAGAAACAAGCTCAAGAAGCTGCAAAAGAAAATGCAGAAAGAACTAAATCTTATTATGTAACAGAAAGATGGTTAGGTGGTACTTTAACTAACTTCCGTACAATTAGAAGTAGAGTTAAAAGACTAGAAGAAATTGAAAAAATGGAAGAAGATGGAACATTTGAAGTTCTTCCAAAGAAAGAAGTTATTGGACTTAGAAAAGAATATGATAAGTTAAATAAACTTTTATGTGGTATTAGAGAAATGACTAAGTTACCACAAGCAATGATTATTGTTGATCCTAAAAAGGAAATTAATGCAATAAGAGAAGCAAGAAAATTACATATTCCTATATTTGGTATAGTTGATACAAACTGTGACCCAGATGATGTTGATTATGTTATTCCTGGTAATGATGATGCAGTTAGAGCTGTAAAAGTTGTTTTAGGTGTTTTAGGTAACGCTATAGCAGAAGCTAATGGTGGAGAAATTATCGATTACGTAACTGAAGAAGATAAGAAAGCTAAGACTCCTAAGAGTGAAGATGCAAGCAAAGCAGAAATGGCTGAAGCTATTGAAGCAATGCCTGTTAAGAAAGAAAAAGTTGAAATTGTTGAAGATGAAAATGGAGATTTAGTTGAAGAAGTTGAAGTTGTTACTGAAGAAGCAGTTTCTGCAGAAGACAAAGATTTAAGTTCTAAAACAGTTACTGAATTAAGATCAATGGCAAAAGAAGCTGGTATTAAAGGTTTTTCAACAATGAAAAAAGATGAATTAATTTCATCATTAAGTGAATAATTTATAATTAAGAAAGAAGGTTACATTATGATAAGCGCAAGCTTAGTTAAAGATTTACGTGAACAAACTGGTGCTGGTATGATGGATTGCAAAAAAGCATTAACTGAATGTGATGGTAATCTTGAAGCAGCTATTGACTGGTTACGTGAAAAAGGTATTGCTAAATCTGCTAAGAAAGAATCTAGAATTGCTGCAGAAGGTTTAGCTAAAATATTTGTTAAAGGTAATAGAGCAGTAATGATTGAAATTAATGCTGAAACAGATTTCGTATCTAAGAATGATGAATTTAAAGAATTATTAGATACTGTTGGTAATACTATTTTAAAGAGTAAAGTTAAAACATTAGAAGAAGCTTTAGAACTTCCATGTGGAGAAGGTACTATTGCTGATTTAATGGTTGCTAAAACTGCTAAAATTGGTGAAAAATTAGATTTCCGTCGTTTAGCTGTAGTAACAAAGAAAAAAGGAGAAAATTTTGGAGCTTATTCTCATATGGGTGGTAAGATTACTGCATTAGTAGTAGTTGAAGGTGCTAATGAAGAAGTTGCTAAAGATGTAGCAATGCAAGCAGCAGCAATGTCTCCTAAGTATGTATTTAAGGAAGATGTTCCTGAAGAAGAAGTACAAAGAGAAAGAGAAGTTCTAAAAGAACAAGCTATGAATGAAGGTAAACCTGCTGATATAGCTGAAAAAATGGTTGAAGGAAGACTTCAAAAATTCTATAAAGAAATTTGTTTATCTCTACAAGCATTCATTAAAGATGGAGATATCGATGTAACTAAATACGTAACTAACAATGGTGGAAAATTAAAGAGCATGGAAATGTTCAAAGTTGGTGAAGGAATTCAAAAAAGAGAAGAAAACTTTGCTGACGAAGTTATGGCTCAAATTAAGGGTTAATAAAAAGATACTTTATAGTATCTTTTTAATTGTTTTAAATAAATAATTTGTGTTATTATATTTTTAGAAAGGAAAGTTATTATGGAAGGTCAAAAGAAAACAAATATATTTGCAATTATTGGTTTAGTTTTATCAATTATAGGAGGATTTATTGTTAGTGCAATAGGTTTTGTATTATGTATAGTTGGTCTTGTTAAAGTTAAAGATTATCAATCTGGAAAAGGATTATCTATAGCTGGTATTGTTGTATGCGTAATAAAAGTATTATTAGTATTATTAATGATTTTTGCTATAAGATCTTTAGCTGATGATGAAGAATTTAAGAAAACTATGTGTGAATCATTTGTTAGTTATAAAGACGATGAAAATATATGTAAAAAGAAAGATGATGGTTCATACGAATGTAATGTAATAGTGGCTAAGATAACATGTAATTTTGATGATAAAAAAGAAACAAATGAAAATGTTATTTCTGAAAAGAAAGAATTAGGCAAAATAATGTTAAATTACTTTAATGAAAATGCTAAAACTAATAAAGATACATTAAAATTAGTTGTAGATGAAGCTAAAGCAACTGGTGAATATAAAGATAAAGCTGATATGATAATTTATGAGGTAGAATATACTTTTGAATGTACAGATAGTTCTACTAGTTGTATATCTAATGATGAAAGTCTACGTGATTTCCCTGGATTACCTATTGAATATGGTAAATCTGCTACAGATGTAAAAGTTACTTTTACAGATGGTAAAGTTAAAGGTAAATCTGCAATAGTTTATAGTAAAAAGACTGGAAAATTAGAGTGGTCTACTGGTGCAACTAGTGAAGTTAAAAACTTTGATAAAGCTATTGAATTAAGATAAAAAGATACTTTTAAAGTATCTTTTTTTATGCTATTATTTTATTAACAATAGAGAGGATTATGTTATATGAATGAACAAAATAATCAAATTGTAAAAAGAACAAATGGATTTGCTATAGCAGGTTTAATATTATCTATTATTGGTGGAATAATATTTGCAGTAGTAGGTTTAATATTAAGTATTATAGGAGCTTCTAAAGCTAAAAAATATAATTCTGGATTGGGATTATCTATAGCTGGTATTGTAGTAGCTATATTAAAAATAATATTTACTATTTTAATAATAGTATTATTTGCTGCAGTAATTAAATCAGATGAATTTGCTGAGTCTTATTGTAAAGAATTAGGTAATGATTATGAAACAATATGTACTAAAAATGATGATGGTACTTATGATTGTAATGCGATATTTAGAATAGTAACTTGTGATTTTAGTGATAAAGAAAAAGTTGAAGATAAAAAAGAAGATAAACCAATAGAAGAAGAGAAGAATGAAGAAGAAAAGAAAGAAGAAGAAACTGTTAAAGAAGCAGAAAAAGAAGAGGTAACTAGTAAAGAACTTACTAAAAAAGAATTTATTACAATGTATGAAAAATATTTAATAGATAATGAGTTAATTATAAAAGATAATCTTAAGAGTTTTGTTATTAATAAAGTTTCTGAAAGTGGTTATATAAAAAATAAACCAAATGATATTTTTTATGTTGTAGATGTTACTTTTGAATGCAAAGATGGCGGATATGATTGTGTTTATGTAGAACAATATGCTGAAAAACCTACTGAAAAACAAATTAATCAATCATTTAATGTTATTTATCATAAAGATAATGGCACTTTAGAAGGTACAGGCGTTTATATGACTGGACCTGATGAATGGGTAAAGATAGATAAAGAATTAAAATAAAAGATGTTTAAACATCTTTTTTTGTGTTATTATCTAGTTGAGGAGAGATTTTGTGGCAAGTAAGAATAAAGGATCTAATGGATATGCTATTGTTGGATTTATTTTAGTAATTATAGGAGAATTGTTTTTCTCTTTAATTGGTATTGCTCTTAGTTTTGTAGGTGTATATAAATCTGATGATTATAAATCAGGCAAAACAATTAGTATTATAGGTATTATTATAGGTACTATTAAAGTAATAATAATTGCGTATATTATTATATCTTTATTATTAGGTTTTGGTAGTAAAGTAGCTAATAAAGGCTATTGTAAAACTATGGATTTAGTTGGAGAGCCAAATAAGATTTGTAAACATAAAGATGATGATGAATATGATTGTTTTATAACTACATGTAAATTTGAAATAGAAGAGAAAAAAGAAGAAGAAAAAATAGAAGAGAATAAAGAAATACAAATTGAAGATAATGAAGATATAGTTGATGAATTATTTGAAGAAAAAAATGATAGTGAATAATTATTTTTTGTGATATTATTTAATTATAGGAAAGAGGATTAGTATGCCAAGAAAAAAGAAAGAAGAAACTGTTAAAGATGCTGTTGTTGAAGAAGTAAAAGAAACTAAAAAGAAAAAAGAAGAGGTAAAAGAAGAACCAAAAGAAGAAGTTGTTGAAGAAGTAAAAGAAGAGGTAAAAGAAGAACCTAAGGAAGAAGTAAAGAAAGAAGAAGTTAAAGAAGAACCTAAAGAAGAGGTAAAAGAACCTGTTAAAGAGGTTGTTAAAGAAACTCCTAAAGTAATAAAAAGAACAAATGGATTTGCTTTAGCTGGTTTATTATTATCAATATTTGGTGGTATTTTCTTAACAGCTTTTGGTTTTATATTTTGTATTATTGGTTTATTTAGAGTTAAAAAATGTAATTCTGGAACTGGTATGTCTATAGCTGGTATTATTATAGCTATATTAAAAGTAGTTTTCTTATTTATAATGTTATTTGTAATAAGTGCAATTATTACTAGTGATGCATTTGAAGAAAGATTCTGTCTAGAAATGGAAAAGAGAGATTTATTTAAAGAAGCTTGTATTAAAAAAGGTGATAATACATATGATTGTTATTTAGTTACTTGTAAGATAGATGATTCTAAAAAAATAGATTATGAAGTTAAAGAAGAAAAAAATGATAGTCAATTATATGTTAATGGAGAAAAAGTTAAAGATGTTAAAGGTACAAATATTAATGTTACATCATTTGATTCTTTCTTAATAGCTGAAGTACATAATGGATATTTTAGTGGTTTATATCTAGTTAATAAGAAGGGTGAATCTACTAAAATAGATTTAAATAAATATGAAAAAGAATTTGGTGGCAAATTACAAGTATTAAAAGTTAATGCTGATTATGAAGATAATGAATTAAAATTGACTGTTAGTAGATCTAGTGATGGATATACAGATTGGTATTGTCATTTAGATGATTTAAAATTAAATAGTAAAACTATTGCTGAATATGAAGTAATATTTGAATATAAGAATGGTAAATTATCTAATGAAAAATTAGGTGATAAGAAAACTATTGATGAATTATATAGGGATAAAACATGTGATTCAGCAAATAAAGCTTATAAAACTGATACTAAATCTTTTAAAATTGATGGAAATAGCCATGAATTAAAAGTTTCTTATTATTATGATAAAGAGAAAAAATCTGTAACAGTAAAATATAGAATAGATAATAAAGAAATTGATTCTACAAATACTTTATTTATTAATGATGATGTAGATAAAACAATAGAGGCTCATAGCAAAGAAGTTGGTGCTGTAGATGCTATTAGAGATACTGCAAATAAAGATCCATATGTTATTATTAGAACTTATTCATCTACTGATCTTGATACTCAAAATTATGATTATTTATTGGTAGAGATGGATGGAGCTGTTTTATCTACTATTAAAGATTTAAGTAATGTATTCTTATGTAATGATAGTATTGAAATAGATGGTGTTAAAGTTGATACTAAAGAAAAACCATATAATGTTAAAAATAATACTATTTATATGTTTGATGAAGTTAAATATAATACTTATAAAGTTACTGTAGAGAATAATAAACTAAATAAAAAATTAGATAAAGAATATGATGTTGATGAAAAGATAGTTTGTGGTGCTGGTCAAGTACCTGATCCTAAACCTACAGATTAAAGATACTTGTTTACATAAGTATCTTTTTTATTGGAATAAAAGTATATAAAACGTGATATACTAGTGATAGGAGTGGTTCTATGAAGAATAAAACCAAGGGTATTATTAGAAAATTAATTTATTTTGTATTAATAGGTATTTGTATATATGCTTTTATTTATATTGGTAATAAATATGCTGATAATGGAGAAGTTAAATCTATTACTATTAATGATTATTATACAGGTTTAAAATATGATAATTATGAAGTAGTTAATGCTACTGAATTAATTAATTTATTAAGAAAAGGTAATAATATTATATTTATAGGTAGTAATAAGAATGAATGGTCTATTAAGTATATGGAAGAAATAGATATTATATTTAAAAATTATGATGTAGATAAAGTTTATTATTATGATTTAGTTAATGATAAAGCTCAAAAGAATAGTAATTATTATAAGATTATAAGTTTATTAGAAGGCTATTTAGTAAGTACTGATAGTAGTGATAATAATTTATTTGCACCAGCGTTATATATAGTTAATGATGGTAAAGTAGTGTTTAATAATATTGATACTGTTGCTATGAGAAATGAAGATACTATAGATGATTATTGGACTAAAGATGTAGAATTATTATTCCAAACTGAATTAAGTCATGCTTTATTAAATTATTATTTGAATAATTAATAAAGATGAATTATAATTTAATTATTGAAGGAGAGAAATAATATGTTAAATGACGATATTGAATTTGAGATGATGCATGCTCTAGATACTATGGATAATAGATTATTAAATATAAGAGCTGGAAGAGCTAGTGCTAGTTTAGTAAATGGTATTAATGTTGATTATTACGGAGCATCAACTCCATTAGCTAGTTTAGCTAATTTAACTATTCCTGATGCTCGTACATTAATGATTAAACCATTTGATAAGAGTTGTGTTAAAGATATCGTAAAAGCTATTAATGAAGCTAATATTGGTATAAATCCTACTGATAATGGTGAAGCAGTTATTTTAACTATTCCTGCTTTAACTGAAGATAGAAGAAAAGATTATGTTAAACAAGCTAAACAAATAGCTGAAGAAACAAAAGTAGCATTAAGAAAAGTTAGACAAGAAGCTAATGAAGATATTAAAAAAGATGATTCTATATCTGAAGATGATCAAAAAAGAATGTTAGATGAAGTTCAAAAATTAATTGAAACTTATAATAAAAAAGTTGATGAAAAATTAGATATTAAAGAAAAAGAATTAATGCAAGTTTAAGCAATCAATTTGATTGCTTTTTATTTGTCTATATTTTATAATAATTATTTATCAGGGTGGTTTATTATGAGTGAAAGTGCTTACGAAGAATATGGTATACAATATAATAGATATAAAGTAAGAGAAAATGCTTATTTATTAATACCTTCTAAATTAGTAGTAGGATATAACGTAGGAGGAGAATTCTTTTGTAATGGAAAAAAACCATTACAAGTAGCAGATGATATAGAAGCTATTAAAAGTAATAAAATATTAATAGATGGAATAATGACAGCAGAAGATCTAATGGAATATTATAGATATGAAGATAAAGACTTTGTAAAAGATTATTATCTACAAGAAGAATTAGATTATGCAATATTCTTATCTATTAAAGATGGTCAAATATATAAAAAGAAAATTAAAGTAGAAGAATTACAAAATAAACATGAATCAGAAATATATGAAATGTTAGCTGAAGATCCTGTAGTAACATTAAGTGATAGAAAACTAGATACTTTATTAAGTATAGAAGATATAGAAGTATTAAAAAGAGAATTACAAGCATATAGAGATAAAATAGAAACATTTAAAAAACTAGGTGGAACAGCATTAAGTAAATTAGTAATAACAGACGGAAAAATTACTAGAATAGAAACTAATGGCCGTTTTTATATTAATGTAAATGATCCTCAATATAGAGAAATAAAAAATTATTATAGTGAAACAGAACCAGCTTATATAGATGATAGTTCATTCCCAGAAGATCAAATAGACTACCAACCAACTGGTTTATCAGTAAGAGGATTATATGATTACTTAAGAGAAAGAGTAATAGGTCATGAAAAAGAACTTAAAAAAATAGCTACTGTTTTAATTAGAAATACAAGATTAAGACCAGGAAGAAAAACTAGAAATATATTAATACCAGGACCTACTGGTACAGGTAAAACATTAACATTTGAATGTGCAGCAGAATATATGGGTTTACCATTCGTATTTGTAAATGTAGCTAATTTAGTACCACAAGGAATAGTAGGTTCATCTGTTGAAGATGCATTTATTTCATTAATTCATAAATGTGATGGAGACATGGCAAGAGCCAAAAGATCAATAGTAGTATTTGATGAATTTGATAAATTAGAAACAACAGGTTTAGATTTAAAACAATCTATTAAACCAATCTTCTTAAAAATAACTGAAGGTTCTGAAGTGACTTTAGTAGAAAGAGATGGTTTTGGATATGAAAATCATACTTTTGATACAAGTTTATTAAATAAAGCATACTTAGGTGCATTCTCAGAATGCTTCCAAAGTCCAAAAACAATGGGATTTAATGCTAAACCAACGGAAGAACAAGCTAAAAAAGTATTATTCAGTAAAAAAAGAATGTATGAATGTGGTTACTATGATAGAGAATTAATAACAAGAATGCCAATAGTAGTACCATATTATGAATTAACATTTGAAGAAATGAAACAAGCACTTTTCTGTAAATCATCAGAATTATTAAAAGAAATAGATGATTTAAAAAGAGACTTTGGTATTGAAATAGAAGGAATAGATGAATTTGCACTTGGTTTATTAGATTTATTAACTAAAGAAGATACATCTATGAGAGATTTAAATAATTTAGTAATAAATGCCTTTACAGATATAGAATTTGAATTAGAAGATAATCCAGATTCTTATCATAGATTAGTATTAAGTAGAGAAACAGCAAGTGATTCAACAAAATTTGATTTATCATAAAAAAAAGAAGTATTAAATACTTCTTTTTTAATTACTTAAATAAATTCTTAAATAATGAATTTAATCCTTTATTAATAACTTTATCTGTAGTTTTATTAACAACTTTTTTACCTAATTTATATCCTACAGAATTTTTTCTTTCTCTCTCTGCTTCACGTTCAGCTTTTTCTTCTTCACGTTTTTTCTTAGCTGCTTCACGTTCAGCTTCTTTAGCAGCTTTTTCTTCTTCTTTACGAGCTTTTTCAGCTGCTTTTTCATCAGCTATACGTTGTTTTTCAGCAGCTATAGCATCCAATTCAGCTTGTTTTTCTTCATCTTTCTTTTTATTAGCTTCTGTAACTATTTCAGCAGCACTATATTCATCATTTACATTTTCATATTTACCATAAATACGACTTGAATTAATTATTTGTTGTCTTTCACCATCACTTAATGTTCCATTTAAACTTTGTGGAGGTAGGATGAAAGCTCTTTCAACTATTTCAGGTTCGCCATTTTCATTTAAGAATGAAACTAATGCTTCACCTGTTGCTAATGATTTAATTTCTTCAGCAGTATTAAATAATGGATTAGTTCTAAATGAGTTAGCTGCTGCTTTAACAGCTTTTTCATCAGATGGAGTATAACTACGTAGAACGTGTTGTACTTTATTACCTAATTGAGATAATATTTCTTCTGGAATATCTGAAGGTGATTGAGATATAAAGTATACACCAATTCCTTTAGATCTTATTAATTTAACTATTTGAGTAATATTTTTAATTAATTCTGGGCTCATTTCATTAAAGATAATATGTGCTTCATCTAAGAATAAAGCTAATTTAGGTCTATCTAAATCTCCAACTTCTGGACAATTATCATATAAATAGTTTAGTAACCAAATTAAGAAACAAGCATATAATGTTGGCTTTTTAAATAACTCTTGAGCATCTAGGATATTAATGAAACCTTTACCATTCATATCATATTGTAATAGGTCGAATAATTGTAATTCAGGTTTACCAAAGAAGTTATCGCCACCTTCTTGTTGTAACATTAAAATATTTCTTTGAATAGTAGCAATACTTTGAGAAGTAATATTACCATATTTAGTAATATAATCATTTCTGTTATCAGCAACATAATTTAGTAAACTTCTTAAATCTCCTAAATCATTTAGTTTCATATTTTCATCTTGGGCAATTTGGAAAGCAATTGCTAGATTACCTTCTTGTGAATCACTTAATGATAACATTCTTGATAATAGTCTTGGTCCTATATCAGATAGTGTAGTACGAATAGGGTGACCATTCTTTTTAAATACATCAAAGAATGTTACTGGGAATCCTTGGAAAGTAAATCCTTCTTCAGAAAGTCCTAATTCATTAACTCTTTTATCTATGAAATCAACTCCAGGTGATCCTGGTTTAGCAATAGACGCTAAATCTCCTTTAACATCTACGAAGAATACAGGAATACCTGCTGCAGACATAGATTCAGATAATACTTTTACAGTAGTAGTTTTACCACTACCAGAAGCACCAGTTATAATACCATGTCTATTTACTAGTCTAGGTAAGATAGCTAGTTCTTTTTTGTCATTTTTAGCTATTAATAATTGATTATTAATATACATAGTTTCACCTCAAGAATAGTATAACATAATATTGGAATTATAGACAAAATAAAAAAGGGTTTAGACCCTTTAATTTATATAATGGCGGAGCAGGAGAGATTTGAACTCTCGCGCCAGTTACCCGACCTACACCCTTAGCAGGGGCGCCTCTTCAGCCTCTTGAGTACTGCTCCATAACCAAGGTAACAAATAAATTATATAAGAAAATAAGCTTTTAGTCAATATTTATAGCACTATTTTCCCTTATTTAGTTTACCTTTTTTATTAAGTGTTATAAATCGACAATATTGTTGCATTCTTAAGTTATATTGACCTATTAAAAAGATAGGTGCACATATTAATAATCCTATTGTTAAAAGAATATAATACCATTCATAATCTTGAAATATTAATAAATATATAAGTAATAATGCTAATATAATACATAATATACCTGTAAAAGTTAATCTATTATATCTTTTCATAAGGTCATCACCTTTTTTAGTTTTAAGATATTCTAATCTAACTTTTTTCTTTTCTTCTTTAGATAGATTTTTATATATTTCATATTTCATATAATCACCTTATTCAATTATTTGAAAAACATATTTAGCTACTTCTGTATTATTATTAATAACATATATATCATAATAACCTGTATGATGTTCTTCAAAGTTTAAATTAAATATTAATGATCCATCATTTAGATTTGTTTCATTATATTCTAGAGTAGTAAATGCATTTGCATAACTATCTCCATTATTAGTAATATATATAGTTCCAGATGTAGTATTTTCATATGTTCCATCAATATATATTGCTATATTTTCATTTAATTTAAAACTAGTTCTATAATTAGTTAAATAAACATTATTAATTGTTAATTCTTCAGTAGAATTTTTATAATATAAACCAACATTTACTCTTTTAGGTGCTGGTTCTTCTTGTTTAGGTTCTTCTTCAACAGGTTCTTCAGTTTTAGTTTCTGTATTAGTATTAGTTGTGTTATTAGTAGAAGGTTTTTCTTTACCACTAGATTCTATACTACTATAACTGACATTTGGTTTATCTTTTTTAATAATCTTATTATATCCTGTATATATTCCTAAAATAACTACTAATAATATAAGTATTTTCCATATTTTACGTAATTTTCTTCGTTTCATTGCCATCACTAGTTAATTATATCATAAAAACATATAAAAAATGTTGTATAAAATCTAAATATATGTTAAAATTTCATATGTAACCGAGAAAATGTCTCCTTAGCTCAGTTGGTAGAGCAACTGACTCTTAATCAGTGGGTCTAGGGTTCGAGTCCCTAAGGGGACACCATTGAAAATAAACTATTCTTTTAGAATAGTTTTTTAATTTTATCGAACCCTAGATAATGTTATAATACTAATATAGAGGAGTTGTTAGTATGGATAATAAAAAATTTGGCTTAATAATAAGTGTATTTGTATTATTAGGTATTGTTTTTTCTTTGGGTATTTTTATTGGTATGAAATATGAAAAAGGAAAATTAGAGGATAAAGAAGATACTAAAGAAGTAGAAGAAAAGAAAGAAGAGGTTGAATATTCTAGTGAAGGTTTAATAGAAAATGATTTAAAAGAACCAGTAACTATTAATAAAAAGTTTAAATTAGGTGATAAAGATTTTACAATTACTTATTCAGTTAGTGATGAAGAAGTACCACCATATGGAGGGGCAGTTACTTTAAAAATAAATGATAATGTTATTGTTGATAATTATGCTGGTTTGTATAAAGTAAAGTATAAAGTATTTGGTGATAATAACGATTATTTATTTATTTCTTATTATATACCATGGCATTATAATGGTCTTATTATAAATAAAGATGGTCAGATAATTAAAAAAATGTCTTCTTTTGATCAAGGATGTACTATGACTTTAGGTAAAGGTTCTTTACTTGGGGAAGATGAAATGATATATGAAAAGAATAATAAAATATATTATTACAAGTATATTTCTAAATCTGGAGAAAATGATTATGATATTAAAATGGATTTAATAGAAATTAGTATTAATAATGATGAAATAAATGAAAAGACTATTTCACAAGTAGATGGTAATTTAGTTCAATGTATTTATTAATAAGTTAAAACTGTACAATATTGTACAGTTTTTTAGTGTAAAGTAGGTAAACTAAAATTGACATATTTAGGGATGTTTGATAAGGTATTACAAGATTAAAAGAGGAGGGGATTATTATGACAGACGTTATTCCACTTGAAAGTAATCCTATAGGAGGATTGATGAATAAAATTATATAGAAAAGGGTGGTATAATGAAAATTATCTCTACAGATTATAACAATGATTTTTATTGTTTAGTTCAAATGAGAGATATTGAATATTTAATTAAATATAAAGGTTTAAGTAGAATAAGTGCTTTTTATAAGAAATGTATTGATGAAGGTAAAACAGAGTATGATTTCGTTAGATTATATGATGACGATAATATAGATATTGTTTTACAATGTGATGATATTATTGATTTTCATGAGTATATTTATGAGAATCCAACTTATTTATCTAGAATAATAGTTAATAGTGTTTATGCAAAAGGTCCTGGAATAGAATTAAAGAATAACGCAATAAGAGATATAATTGCATTTCAAAATGGTGATATGGGTTATAAAATACCTTTAGTACCTACTAGAGAATTTGCATCTGTTAGTGAAAAAGATCATTTATCTTTTGAAACTACAATATTAAAAGGTTATTATTTAGTTAAATCTACTGATAATATTTCAATAGAAAATAAAGATATTAGTCAATTTGTTAGAGGACTAATTAGAGATGCATGTTTATGGGTTGGTATTCCACAAGCAGAAGCTGATATTAAGTTTGTTCCTATAGATAATGCTGTTATAGTTATTATTAAAAGATTTAAACCTGAAAAAATTAATAAAAAAGAATCTGTATTTAAAAAAATATTCAATAGAAAAAAATAAATCGTTAAGATTTATTTTTTTGTTTTGTGAATAATTCATATGCTTTATTCCATTCATCATATTCTGGATCGTTTCTATGATCTGTAAGAAGATTAGTATTTTTTAAATATTCTGATAAGAATTTAGTTACTTTCGTAGATCCTTGATAATTTAAATGATCTCCACCATCTTTAGTTTCTGTTTCCCAATTAATATCTAGTGGATTATCTACATTTAAATCTATATATTCTATTTCTAATTCTTCTGTAACTTGTTTTGTTGCTAAATATTTTTTATAATTCCAACTTCTACCATTTGGAGTACTTATAATTATTAATTTTACATTATTATCATCACATAATTTTTTTATTTTTTTTAGATTATCTTTATTTCCTTTAGGTAATGTTGCTGGTGTTTTATCAGTATCATCCATATATCCTTCAACATCACTAGCTTTTTTTATTTTTGGTACATATATAAATCCTTTATTATAATCATTCCAAGAATAATCATATGAATCATGAACAAAATTAAATAAAAGTTTTTTCCAATTATTATGATATTCAATAATAGGTAGATATTTTTTGTAGAACCAAATTAATTTATAATCAGTTTTTACTTTTTTAGGATCTCTTAATAAAACATTAGCTTCCATAAATACTATTTTTGGATGTTGTGATTCAATAGCTATTTTTATTCCTTTATAAGTATCATTAATTGGTTGAGCAGGATTTGCTACATCATAAGATGTATAACCTGTTTCATGCCATATATCCATAGGAGATATTCCTGAATAAACAAGAGAATCTCCTGCAAATATGACATCTATAGAATCTTCTTTTTGTTTTAATATTCCATATGCAGAATAATCAAACATGTTATATTTAAATAAATTTATTTTTGGCATTAAGATAATAGAGAATAATTGTACTAATACTAAGAATATAAATACAAATAGTATTGATTTAATAACATTTTTCATTATTATACCTCCCTAAAAATCTGCATATATTGGATCAACAGGTTCATATCCTGTTCCATATGCTCCGAATATAATTATAGAGAAGATTAAACAATAATATGCTAACCATCTTACTATTATATGTTTTTCACTTATTTTTTCTCTTATATTAATATTTTTCTCTTTTAAGATACCTATAATAAATATAAATATTATTGCTAAGAATAGAATAATATAATCTTTTAAATCTAATCCTAAATGTAATAATTCATTATGAGTTAATCCTTTTAATGAGAACATTCTTTTTAACATAGCAAATCCTTTAGTAAGTGTTTCTACTCTAAAGAATAATTCACCTATAAAGATAAAGAACCATGTTTTAACTATTCTTAATACTATATATGTTTTTGATTCTCTATTTATTTTTAATTTAGTACATTTATCAGCAATTATAGGTTCAAATATATTACCTAAAAGGATTAAGGTAAAATGATACATTCCATAAAAGATAAATGTCCATCCAGCACCATGCCATAAACCATTTAGGCTCCATACACAGAATAGTGCTATTCCTCCGACTACTAAAGGTCCTAAACGACCTTTTATTTTAGATCTAATACTAGTATTAATCTTTTTACATGGTTTAGATAATGATACTGGATAAAAGATAAAGTCTTTAAACCAATGACCTAAACTAATATGCCATCTTGACCAGAAATCAGATATATTCTTAGAAAAGAATGGTTGTCTAAAGTTTTCTGGTATTTTAATATTAAATATTTCTCCAATACCAATAACTACATCCATAGTTCCAGAGAATTCACAATAAAGTAATATTGTGTATGCTACTGCAGCAAAGAATATAGTAAATGATCCGTAATTAGAATAATTATCAAATACAGTTTTTACTACTATATTTAATCTATCTGCTATTACATATTTTTTAAAGAATCCATATAATATTCTTTGATAACCAAAACAAAAATTATTATAATGAACTTTTTCTCCAGATAGTAAATATTCTTTTACTTCAAAGAATCTAGTAATTGGTCCTTCCATAATAGTAGGGAAAAAAGACAAATATAAGAATACTTCTATTATATTTTTACTAGCTTCTATTTTTTTATTATAGACATCTAATATATAAGATAAAGCTTGTAATGTATAGAATGATATACCTATAGGAGCAGCATATTTATATAATTTAATGTTATAACCTACATTTAACCAATCTAATATATGATTAGTATTAATAGTAAAGAATCTTAAATATTTAAATGCAAATAATATTGCTATATTTATAAATAAAGTTAATAGTAATATTCTTTTATTATTCTTTTTATATTTTTCTTTAATAACTTTTTTATCTTCTTTAGTTTTTTCCAATTCTTTTTCTAGTAAATTATTTTGTTTAGACATATATAGTCCTGTTAAATAAATAGATAAACTAGATATAATTAGAAATATTATTCGCCATTTACTCACGTAAAAAAAGAAACCATAACTTGCTAATAATAGAAGTATAGGTCTTATTTTTTTTGGCATAATTTGATATACAACTACAAGAAGAGGTATTGCTATAAAGATTAATATCAAATCAAAATATGACATAATTATTCTCCTTGTAATTTAGTAATTAAAGCATAAATGCTTTTAGCTGAATTAAAGTTAGCAGGAATTATTTCTACTGTAGGTATTTCTACATCAAATTCATCTTCTATTTCAGATATTAAAGATAGAATAGTTAATGAATCAAGATGTCTTCCATCTACTAAATCAGTACATGTTTTATAATCTACTTCTGGATTTAAATCAGTTAAAATTTCTATAAGTTTTTCCATATATTATTCTCCTTTATATAAGGGACCATTTAAATCAATAGTTGTTAATTCATCCCTAATTTGTATTATATCATTATTTTTAGTATATATTAATACTTTTGGTAAATTTCTTGTTAAAAATAAAGCTATTCCTTCAGTAGAAGAGTATGCTCCAGTATTTTTAAATATAAATGTATCATTAATATTTAATTTAGGAGTAGTTAAATTTTTAACTAAGATATCATTAATAGTACATAGAGATCCACATAAATTGTATGTATCTTCACTAGTTGATGGAGTAGATTGAATTAATTCATAATGAGGTATTCTCATAGCCATAGTTTGACCATAGTATACTAATTGATTAATACCTCCATCAAGTATGATAAAGTTACCATTTTTATTTGTTTTCATATCTACAATACTAGTTAAGTATGATCCACAAGAAGAAGCAATACTTCTTCCTATTTCTAGTGTTATTTCTTTATGTTTAATAGTTTTTAATAGATTATTTACACTATTTAAGAATTCATCTTCATTGAATTCATCATCTTGAAAGTAGAAGATAGGTAATCCAGGTCCATATTCTATTTCTTTTAATTCTATATTATATTCTTGTTCTAAACTAGTAACTAATTCATTTAGATAATTTATTTCTTTTTCTATTCTTTTTAATGAATGTTTTTGAGTACCAGAGAAGAATTCTATTCCTTTAATATGAATATATTTATTATTTAGATTATTTAAAATATATTTACAGTCTTCTTCTGATACACCAAATTGATTACCACTAGTAATTCTTATTAATACGTTAATATCTCTTTTATATTTTATAGACATATCATTTAATATTTCAAAATGTCTTAATGATTCTATTGTATAGATAAGTATATCATCATAATTAGATATAAGTTTTTCTATAAATGAGATATCTTTATTAACACCAGATATAACCATTTTATTATGATTAATATTTAATTTATTACATATTTCAAATTCTCCTGGTGAACATATTTCAAATCTTTCAACAAGAGGTTCTACCTCTTTAACTATAAAAGTATTAGCTTTAATAGCGTAAGCTATATTAGTATCTAATTTACTTTTTAAATAATTAATTCTATTATCTAATTCATTAATATCGTAAATAAACATTGGAGTAGTATATTTACTTAATACTTTTTTATAATCTATCATTATTTATAAACCTCCATTAATTTTTTTCTATCTATTTTACCATTTTTAGTTAAAGGGAACTCATCTATTTGAATTAATTTAGTAGGTATCATATAAATAGGTAATGTTTTAGTTAATTCATTATGTAATTCTTTTTTATCTATATTACCAATATAGAAACCATAAATACGTTCTTTTTCATTATCAAAGATACAACATGTACGTACTATTTCTTTAATATTCATAATATTTTTTTCTATTTCTTCTAATTCTATACGATGTCCCATATATTTAATTTGGAAATCTTTTCTTCCAGCAAATACTATATCATTATCTTCATTATAGTATCCAAGATCACCAGTACGATACATTAACTCTAAATAATTTTTAGTATTAGGATTTTGCATAAAATGAGATTCAGTTTGTTCTTTATTATTGAAATATCCAAGTGCAAGAGATGATCCTACTACACATATTTCACCATTTATATTTTTACTTGTTATTATTTTATCTTCATCATCTAAAAGTATTACTCTTTCATTAGGAAATGGTTTACCGATAGGCAATGATTCATATTCTTTATTATTATCTATAATGTAGTATGTACAATTACAAGTTATTTCTGTAGGACCATAAACATTAACAAATGTAGTATTAGGAAGTTTTTCTTTCCATTTATTTAAATGTTTAATAGGCATTACTTCACCACTAAATAATATTTTCTTAACAGTAGTTGGTACTTTATAATCTAATCCATGGAATGTGGTAATTAAACATAAGGCAGATACTGCCCAAGTAAGAGTTGTTACATTATTATCACATAAATAATCTAATAGTTTTGATGGATTAGAGAAATAAGATTTAGGTACTAGTAGGAGTGTAGCTCCTACTTTAATAGATGAATATATATCTTTAACTGATACATCAAAATCAAATGGAGCTTGATTTGCTATTATATCTTCTTCATTAAAATTAAATAGAGTAGTAAATTCATTAATAAAGTCTATTACTGATCTATGTGATATAACTACTCCTTTAGGAGTTCCGGTAGAACCGGATGTGAAGTTAACATATAATGGATCATAATCTATATGTTTAATTTTATTATTATCTATTAATTTAGTATCTGTTTTAGTATTTATAATATCTTTAATTAGTATGACTTCTAAATCATTAAAATATTCTTTAGCTAGAGATAAATGTTCTTCATCAGTAAATACTAATTTAGAATTAATAGTATCTTTAATTTGTTTAATTCTAGGAGCAGGTAACTCTGGATTAATTAAAGTGTAATAATTACTAGACAATGCTATACCAAAGAATGTTGTTAATGTATTAATACTTTTATCAGTAAATAATATTATAGGTTCATTAAATAAGTCCTTTTTTATAATATATGTAGCAATACTTTGAGTATGTTTATATAATTCTTTATAAGTTATTTTATTATCTTCTTCTATAATAGCTATCTTATTAGGATACTTATTAGTAGAATTTATTAACCAATCTATACAATTATGCATATAATCTCTCCTTAAATAAAATATTCTTATTAATTATAGTATATTAGGGGAGAATAGACAATATTTTGAAAAAAAGAATGATAATTAAATTATTATTATTGTTTAAAATATGGTAAAATACTTGTGATTGAGGGGAATTAATATGAAGGATTTAGAAGAAAGAATTAATGCTATTGAAGAGAGAAATAAAAGAGTAGAAACAGATAAAGCCTGGGAAACTTCTTGGACTAGAAAAATATGTATAATGATTCTTACTTATATAGTAGTAATTATATATTCTTATATTATTATGAATTATGATAGTATATTATTTAGTTCTTTAGTACCTGTAATAGGTTTTACTTTATCTACATTATCTTTAAAAATAGTTAGAAATATGTGGGAAACTAAAAGATAAATATATATTAATAGCGATTGGGGGGATACTTAATGAGTGAAATTATTAAAGATGAAACTAGTGAAGAAATAATAACTGAATCTTTTGATGCTGATTTAGAAGATGAATTTGAAGAACATATTGCTGATAAAGTTGATGATAAAGATTTAGTACTAACTGATAGTGCTAAATTATGGTTAAAAGAAATAGGTAAATATCCTTTATTAAGTATTGAGGAAGAAAAAAAGTATGGTACTGATTTAAAATTAAGAAAAGGTATTTTATATGAGAAGGCTAATATAGATATTGATAAAGTATTTATATTATTAGAAAATAGTAAATATAATGAAGATATATTAAAATATTTATATAGTTTATTTTCTAGTTTAAATAGTGAAAATAATAGTATAAGAATTAATAAAATTCAAAAATATATTAATTTAAAGAATAAATTAGGTAGATTCTTAAATAAAGAAGAGTTAAATAAATATTTTGGTATTAATGAAAGTTTTGAATTAGATGATAGTTTATTTTTAAAAGATATAAATAATTATGTTATTTATATGAATGCTAGAGATAAAATGATATGTTCTAATTTAAGACTTGCTAGTAGTATGGCTAAGACTTATGCATATAAATCTGGTAAAGATTTTATGGATTTGGCTATGGAAGCTTCTATAGGTTTAATAACAGCTGTTGAAAAATTTGAGGTAGATTATGGTAATAGATTTTCTACATTTGCTACATGGTGGATAAGACAAAGTATGTCAAAATATGTTGCAAAAAATATGAGTGATTTTAAAGTAACTATTTCTTATTATAGACAAGTAAAAGATTTTAGAGAAGAAGTTAATAGATTAGAAAAAGAAAGAAAAAGGCAATTAACTGTAGATGAATTAGTTGATATTACAGGTAAACCAAGAGAAGATATAATAGATTTATTAACTTATGATAATAGAGCTTTATCTCTAGATCAAAGGGTATCTGATGAAGATGATTCTAGTGTATTGGGTGATTTCATAGAAGATGAAAGTATATCCATAGATGAAGATTTACTTAAAATGGATTTGAGAAACAGCTTAGAGAGTGTTTTTAAATATCTTAAACCTGATGAGATTAAAGTTATAAAATTATATTATGGTATTGATTGTGAAAGAAGATATAGTATAAAAGAAATTGGTAAAAAAATGGGTGGTAAAACATCAGGAAGAATTAATACTTTATTAAATACAGCAGTTATTAAAATGCAAAGAGTATATAAAAAAGATGAAGATATATTAAGATTAAAAATGTTTTTAAAATAGAATAAAAAGGGAGATGATAATATGAAAAAGATTAAAATAATTATTAATATTATACTAATTATTATATGGATGACTACTATATTTATATTATCATCTGATAATGCAGATCAATCTAAAGAAAAAAGTAATAGAATAGCTATTAGTGTAGCAGAGAAA
>Ga0247611_10001102_pt1 | contig 49921 bp, 50 predicted proteins | sample 177DNAGHGhighgp2_FD_192422 | JGI IMG/M metagenome (GOLD analysis project Ga0247611, IMG submission 192422) | Sheep rumen microbial communities from Palmerston North, Manawatu-Wanganui, New Zealand - 1770 DNA GHGhigh gp2 | ecosystem: Host-associated > Mammals > Digestive system > Stomach > Rumen... | reverse complement strand
AAGCGTTTTGAGGAAAAGCACGGCCTGCCCTTATGCCAACGCCCATAAGAGAGGTTTGAAGGGAAAATAACTTGGTAGCTGCCTGACAGGATTGGATTTTGAAGAAGCACATTGAACTGTAGCGTACAAGTTTGCTTCTTTTTTGGTATAGAGAAAACGCTAAACGGAGTGCAAGTTCTTTTTTACAAAAGAATGGAGGCATACCTTTCACTGTTATTATCAGATTCTTTCTCACTCACACTGTTTCGCATTTTTATTAATTTCTTGATTTTGCGAAATAAACATGTTAGAATACCAGCGAGGTGAGGTTCTGTGCGATTGATCGAACGAGACTATTATTTGGACAAACTGAAGGACGTCATGGGCACCCCAGATATCAAGGTCATTACGGGAGTCCGGCGCAGTGGCAAGTCCAAGCTGCTGGAGTCCTTCATGACATTTGTACGAGAGATGAACCCGGATGCAAATATCATTCATATCAATTTCAACTTGAACACGTATGAGAACCTGGCGGAGTATCATGCGTTGAACGACTATATTGAGAGCGCATATATCGCCGACAAAAACAACTTCGTTTTCATTGACGAGGTTCAGATGTGCACGGGTTTTGAGAAAGCGATTAACAGCCTTCACGCCTCTGAAAAATACGACATCTATATCACCGGCTCTAACGCCTTCTTGCTGAGCAGTGATTTGGCAACGTTGTTCACCGGACGAACGTTTGAGATCGAGGTGTATCCTTTCTCGTTCGGTGAATTCATGCAGTACTACGAGTTATCGGATCAGTACGCCGCTTTTACCCGCTATATTCAGGAGGGCGGCATGTCCGGCTCCTATCTCTATAAAACGCCGGAAGCGAAGTATGATTATATTTCCGATGTGTTCAACACGCTGATTGTCCGGGATATCCAGAAAAAGTATAAAATTCGTAATATGCCGCTGATGGAGCGTCTCTGTGATTTTCTGATCGACAACGTCTCCAATCTGACCTCCACCCGCAGCGTGGCGGCCGCTTTTACCAGCGAGCAGGTCAAAACAAATGACCGCACGATTAGCGCCTATATCAAGTATCTCTGTAGCGCTTTTGCTTTCTATAAGGTTAGAAGATATGATATTCAGGGCAAACGCTATCTCGCCTCCAATGATAAATACTATCTCAGTGACCATTCCTTCAAGTATGCCAAATTGGGTACAAAAAACGCGAACTACGGTAGGATGATCGAAAACATTGTGGCGATCGAGCTGCTGCGCCGTGGTTATGAGCTGTATGCCGGGGTGCTGTACAAGAAAGAAATAGATTTTGTTGCCATCAAGCGCAATGAAAAGCTGTATATTCAGGTCGCCAGCAGCATAGACGATCCCGATACCTTCCAGCGCGAGGTCGATCCACTGCTGAAGATCAAGGACGCCTATCCGAAAATGATCCTCACGCGCACCCGTCAGGAGGCATACCAGTATGAAGGCGTACAGATCGTAGATGTGGCCGATTGGCTGCTAAAGGGTATGTGATGGACAAGAATCGAATCGAAATAAAGGTAATGCAGCTATATGTTTAATTGAACTAACCAATTATTCATGCTCAAGGAAGCTTGCATTGATCCAATTAGAAATGAGGTACAGATCATGCTGACAACAGGAACTACGGCACCGGCATTCTCTCTCCGCGATCAAAACGGGGAACTCCATTCACTTTCAGATTACAGCGGACAGACTGTGATCCTCTATTTTTACCCCAAGGACATGACCAGCGGCTGCACCAGTCAGGCCTGCAGCTTCCGGGATCTCTATCCGCAGTTTCTGGAAAAGGGAGCTGTCGTTCTGGGCGTGAGCAAGGACAGTGTGGAATCCCACAAGCGTTTTGAGGAAAAGCACGGCCTGCCCTTCACGCTGCTCTCCGACCCGGAGCTTCAGGTGATCAAAGCCTACGATGTCCTCAAGCCGGGTAAGGACGGAGCGCCCGGCAAGGGCCCGATCCGCTCCACCTATCTGATCGATGGAAACGGTATCATTGTCAAAGCCTTCGGCGCGGTCAAGGCCAAGGAGAACGCTGCACAGATGCTGGAGGAGCTGTAAGCAAGCCATGAAAAAGAGTATTGTTCTTATTGGCCTGCTGCTCCTGGTTTTCACCGCCGGGTGCAGCGCGTCCGGCCCGGCGGCAGACACGGGAAAAAGCAGCCCGACCTTTCACCAGATCTCACAGGAGGAAGCCAAGGAGATGATGGCGAAGGACGACGGGCATGTCGTGGTCGATGTACGCCGTCAGGATGAGTATGACGCGGGACACATCCCGGGGGCGATCCTGATTCCGAATGAGTCCATCGGCTGTGATTCCCCAGAGGCCCTGCCGGATTATGACCAGATCATCCTGATCTACTGCCGCACCGGCAACCGCTCCAAGCAGGCTGCGCAGAAGCTGGCAAGCATGGGCTATACCAATATCTATGAGTTCGGCGGCATCACGACCTGGACCGGCGACGTGGTGACCGATTAAATGGAGAGGGAGGTACTTCCATGAAAGACACGGCCCTGCTTGTGATCGACATGCAAAATGGCTTTCTGAACGAGCGCTCACCGCTCTAAATAGACGGCGCTGCCGCGACTGTCCCGGCCTGCGCGGAGATGATCGCGTTTTGCCGGGAACAGAACGTGCCGGTGTTCTTCGTCACGCGCGTCTATGCCGCCGACGGTAGCGATGTGGAGCATACCCGGTATGAGGCATGGACAAAGGGCGGCAAACCGCTCTCGCCGGGTTGTGAGAAGGAGATCTCCGCCGACATGCCGGAGTCCTTTGGCGAGGATAAGCGAGACTACCACATCATAAAGCCGCGCTACTCCGCGTTCTTTGCCACCGGGCTCGACCTGATCCTGCGCAGACTCGGAATCCGGCATCTGCTGCTTGCCGGGACGACCACGCCGAACTGCATCCGCACCACCTGCTATGACGCCATTTCACTGGATTACGCGGTCACGGTCCTGAGCGACTGCACCTCCTCCAAAACGCCGGAGATCCAGGAGAGCAACCTGCGCGACATGGCAAATGTCGGCGCGGTCATCGCCTCTTCAAAAGAGATCATCGAAGAATCATAGAGAGCATAAAGCGGAATGGAAACATTTTATACAAGCGAACGGTCCGCGTGGCGGCAGTACCTTGCAGAGCATTTTGAAACAGCGGCGGAAGTATGGTTCGTCTTTCCCACAAAAGGAGCCGGGGAGGAAAGCCTGAGCTATAACGACGCGGTGGAAGAGGCACTCTGCTTCGGCTGGATCGACAGCACCAACCGCCGCCTGGACGCGCTGCACTGCATCCGGCGCTTCTCGCCGCGCAACAAAGGAAGCGCCTATTCCCAGCCGAATATTGAACGGCTGATCTGGCTGGAGGCGCAGGGACTGATCCATCCGAAAATCCGGGAGAGCATCCTTCCGGTCATACAAACGCCGTTCGTGTTCCCGAAAGATATTCTGGAACGACTCCGGAAGGACGAGGAGGTGTGGGAAAATTATCAGAGCTTTTCCGAACCCTATAAGCGCATTCGCATCGCGTATATCGAAGCCGCAAGAAAGCGGCCGGAGGAATTTCAAAAGCGGCTGAACAGCTTCATCGAAAAGACGCGCCGGAACAAGCTGATCATGGGCTATGGCGGGATTGAGAAGTATTATCGGTAGATTTGGGCTTAGGGAAATTGGTGAGAAAAGAATGAATACTAATGATCAAAATCCCCGGGTTGGAAAAGAGTTTCAAAAAATGGTCTGCGGACTGATAGAAAAGGAAACGGGTTCTCATTTTGAAATGGAGGTCGCATTACCTATTGGGAACCCGCCAAAGCTACATAAATTTGACTGTGTATCACTGGATAAGAAAACTGTTGTTGAATGCAAATGCTATACTTGGACAGATACGGGAAATGTCCCCAGTGCAAAACTTATGGGACTGAATGAGGCGGTTTTCTATATGAGCTACTTGGAACCTGATGTTCAAAGAATCCTTGCCGTGAAAAAAGCAGTTTATCCAGGAAAAAAAGAAACTCTGGCAGAATACTACAATAGAATAGACGGTCATCTTCTTGAGGGGATTACTCTGTTGGAAATTGATGAAAGCGGACAAATTCGAATAATCAAAAAAGCTAATAAATAAAAAAACTCCGTACATCCGGCACGATTTGCGTACCGTTTGTACGGAGTTTTACATTTACACGCTCAGCAGATTGTTTTGCAGGGACAAGGACAGCGCGAGCTTCCGCACGCCCTTTTCCCCAAAATCGACCGTGAGAATGTCGTCCTTGACGGCGAGGATTTTCCCGCTTCCAAAGGATTTGTGACGGACGAAACCGCCGGCGCGAAGCTGCGACAGGATGCGATCCGAGGCAGCTTTTTTCAGCGCGGCGCTGTTGATGACGGGCGCGGACGGCCTCTCCGCCTGCATGACGTATTCCACCTTTTTGCTTCTGCGCGGCAGCATCTCGTCGACGGTCAGCAGCTCACAGCCACCGTTCGGGAAGGAGACCAGCTTCCGGTCAAGGCATTCCGCGACGATTTCTCCTTTGCCCAGCGCCGCATCGAAAAACTGCTTTCCAATCTGCGGGAGAAGAAACGGCGCGAAAATATCATCCGTGTCCAAAACCGGTGTCGGCAGAGTTTTTGTGATCTCCGAAACAAAGCAGGAGGCTTCGCCGCACTGGAACAGGTACAGTTCGTTTTTGGCTCTGGTCATGCCCACATAGCAGAGCCGCCGCTCCTCCTCGTACTGCCGGATCTCGTCCGGGTCCTGCACCTCATTCGCGGCTTTCGGCGGCAGGATCCCGTCTATCATGTCCGCGAGATAAACACAGTCATATTCCAGCCCCTTGCTGGAGTGGATCGTCGAGAGAATGATCTTGTTTCCTGCCGCGTTCTGATGCTCCGCAATGGTCGCGCGAATCCTGTCCAGCTTCTCCAAAAACAGGAGGGGCGTTTCGATCCCCTTCGCCAGCATGCCGAGGATGAACAGCTTGCCCTTATCCAGCTTTCGCTGATCCACAAAGCGTCCGTAGTGCATGGCCTCCCAGATGCGATGTACAGCGGTCTCGGCGCTGTCCGTCTGGATCAGGGGCAGATTCTGCATGAGGTCGAGCACAGTGTCCTGCACTGCGCCGTGGATTTCGGGCGCGTGGGCAAGTTCCTCAAACAGCGGTTTTCCGCTTGAACGGCTGCGGTCGATGGCGTACAGGGTGGACTTTTTCGGGATCGGGGCGCCGAATTTGTAATAGAGGCGCAGGAAAAGCTCCTCATTGCGGGGATCGTAGGAAAAGCGAATGATATCCAGCACGTCGATCACGACGCGGTTGGAGAAAAACGTGTCCTCAATATTCCGGCAGTTGTAGGGGATGCCGTTTTGCTCAAAGCAGTCGATCAGCGGCAGGGCGGTGTCGTTGTTGCGAAACAGAATTGCCGTTTCACGCTCGCAGCGTTTTGCCATGCGGACAAGGTATTCGTATTGATACGCCCGCGACTTCGCATGGATGACATGCACCGGGGAGGCCTTCCCGCGGGTGGGGATCATGGCCTTCTCGCGGCGGTAGCGATTGGCCGAGACAAAGCGGTTGGCGGCGGCGATGATTTCCTCGCCGGAACGGTAGTTTTCCTCCATGAGCAGGATCTTTGCGCCCGGATGGTCGGTTTCAAAACTCAGCAGGGCGTCCGCCCAGGCGGCGCGGAAACCGTAAATGCTTTGGTCCTCGTCGCCGACCATGAAGAGATTCTCGCTTTTAGAGGCCAGCAGCTTAATGATCGCGTGCTGAATTCGGGATGTGTCCTGCGCTTCATCCACGCAGATATACGGAAAGCGCTCCTGAAAGGTATTCAACACGACGGGATATTTTTGCAGGATGGTATAGGCATAGGCCATCTGATCGTCAAAGTCCATCAGGTGCCGCTGCCGCAGGGCGTCCCGGTAACGCTGAACGATTTCGGGCAGATGGTCGATGTCACTGTCAAGCTTTTCGACCTCTTCCTCCGTCAGCATCATGTTCTTGATGTATGTGATGAGACGGCGGACTTCCCGGATCTCACTGTCCTCCGGGTAGCCCTCGTTTACACTTTGGCAGATTTCGCGGACAAGGCGGTTCAGTTCTCCCTCGTCCGTCACCAGATCAAAGGGCGCGCGGCCTGCGTGGCTGCGGCCAAAGTAGTCAATGACGGATTTGGAGACACTGTTGATCGTGCGAAACTGGAGCCCCTCTGCGGCGGCCTCACCGAAGAAGGCAGCAAAGCGGCTCTTCATGTCCTTCGTCGCCGCGACGGTGTAGGTCATTGTCAGGATGGATTTCGGATCGATTCCCCTGCAAAGAATCATATACCCCAGCCGGGTCACCAGCACGGTGGTTTTGCCGCTGCCGGGAGTTGCCAGCAGAAGTACCGGCCCGTCGACGGCAGATACCGCTTCCTTCTGCCGGGCGTTCAGCCTGCACATATATTGTTTTTCAAATTCCTTTGGGTCCAAGGCGGGCCTCCTGATCGTTGTTTTATTAAGTCGACACCACACAATCCGCCTGCGGCACCTTCCGGATCGGGTGCCGGATCACGGTCTTGCGCTTGGCGGGCTCGACCTTCCGCGCGTCCGAAAGATAGATTTCATGGTGCAGCCGCGTGTCGCTGAGATCGTTCTCATACCCGTTTTCCTGAACATACCGATCCATGACCGCCACCGTCGCGGGCTCGTCGTCATAGGGACCGATGTGCATGATCTGCACGCACAGGCCCTCGTCAACCGTCAGAAACTCCGCTGCCGAACAATCGAGCTTTTTCTTCTTTGTCGCTGTCTCCACAGCCCAGCGGAAATCCGCCTCTGTCACAAAATCCGGCAGACGGATCACGGAGATCCAGCAAAACCCGGCCTTATTGGAATAGTCCACGCCCTGCACACCTTCCTGCCACCAGAAGCCCTCCAGCGGCGGGACCACATATTCATAAAAGCCCTCGATCCGGTGGTCGGTCTTATAACTCATTTTGAGCGTGTAGGCCACCGCGAACAGTACGCCGATGGCCGCCTGATAGGCGCCGCCCTCCACATTGGGATCGCCCTGGCCCCGGACGGCGATATAATTGGCCCTGGGCACAGTCACGATCTCCGGCGTGTTCTTCGGCATGTAAAATTCTTTGTATTCCTTCTTGAAGTCAAAGGCCATGATTTTACCCTCCTTTTTCTCTCCACTCAGCGTAACGATTACAAAACCATCAGCAGAGTTCCTGCGCCGATCAGGATGCAGCCAAGCACGGACTTGGCTGTCACTTTTTCATGCAGAAAAACAAAGGCCAGCACGATCGTGATGACGACGGAGAGCTTGTCGATCGGGACGACTTTGGACACATCTCCAAGCTGCAAAGCCTTGTAATAGCAGAGCCATGAAGCGCCCGTGGCAAGGCCGGAAAGGATCAGAAAGATCCAGCTTTTCTGGTCGATCGACCGGATGCCGCCCTGCTGATTTGTAAGGAAAACCATCCCCCACGCCATGACCACCACGACCATCGTGCGGATTGCGGTGGCGAGGTTGGAGCCGACCCCTTCAATGCCCAGCTTTGCCAGTATGGATGTCAGCGCGGCAAAGACCGCAGACCCGAGAGCTAACCAAAACCACATCATTTTATTGCCTCCTCAGATGCCGCTCCGGGAAAACCCGTAGCGGCATTCGTCCGTTTATGCTTCTTTATCGGTAAATACCCGATAGAACTTGACCATAAGGGGAACATAGGTAACTCCAAATACGCCCAGCGCGCCGAGGAAAACCGGCTTTTTGTGTGCAGGCTTGATCTGCATGCCGATCATCATTCCCAAGGATATCAGGCAGAATTTCAGGACTGCGATGATCTTCCAATCACTGGACTCAATATATCGGTTCGCTGCTTCAAACATCCTGTTCATATGCTTTACCTCCGTTCATTTTCTACGTACCCAGACCCGGGAGCCCCTGACTTTTCGAGCCTTATGTGCGTGACAGTTTAGGGCTTTCTTTTTGTCAGTCTACCACATACCGGGGATGCTTGCAATTATGGGTTGGATGTATTGGAATGTAAAGTACAAGATGCAAAATGCTTATTCTGCTATCCAAGATATATTGTCTGACGTTAAGGGCAACAAGCGTGCAACTGTGGTTTTCATTGTGAAGTTTTTTGAAGACCTGTGGCTTCGCTACTCTAACGGAACGGTCATTGGGAAGTGCTGGCAGAGCGTTCTTAATCAAGAGAGAAGCCGGGAGAAAAGATATGAAAAATGAGATTAGCGTCTGTGAGCGCAGAAATCAATCTCATTTTCCTCTTATACATAGAAACACAGGGGGTCAGATCGTATTTCTTGGGGTCTCTTCGGCTTTTTTCCAATTCGGTCTAATTTGGCCTGTCATTGCGGTACGCTTTGTGCTATAATACTAATTTGTAGAATTATATCCTCTTTTTGCTTGTAATGCTTTACGGTGAGCTGGTGCCCGCGATAAGAGACATAGACATGCCTCCATTTGCTCTGTTCTTATGGAATTAACACGCGCAATAGGTTATAGCCTCGAAGCAGCCATCGCAGATGTTATCGACAACAGCATAACTGCCAAAGCGGGAAAGCATTGAAGACATTATTCCGTTAACTGCAGTAGAAGAAGACAAAGGGATTAAACTTGAAAAGAAATAAGACATCAATTCTTTTGGTAACACACTCAGAAATTCAAGCGAGACTTGTTTGGCCAGCCTCAAATGAGGAATACTGGGGAACAAAACTGCTCGGTAACATTGATAGAGACAAACGCAATTTTAAATCTCTCGGTGGCCTAGGTTGGCACGTTGTTGCTGGGGAATGCGAGTAAAAAAGAATGCCTTTAAAGAAAGACTAGAGCGCCTTTGTAGCGAAATAGGAGGATAAGATAATAGTCCAGATTAGACCGGAGAGCTTCGAGAGAATAGATAAGAACCGTAATCCTATCCATGAACCGGTACATACGACATACACCGTATTTGAAATGGATGGGAAAAAGTATATTCAATTCGACATCTACGGTCGGGTTGACCGCAACCCCCCGAGATGATTAGCCAATCGATTCAGATGGATCAAGAAACCGCAAAGTGGATTATTGCACTTCTTTGCAATGAATTATCGCTATAATTATCGTTGGAGAAAAACTGGTTCTCAGGAGGAACATATGACAGCTGAGGAAATAGAGAGAAGACTAATTGAAAATGATGCTCTATTCAATAATATCTTAGTAATTGAGCAGGATTTTGACATTATCCCAAGGGACAAACCTCACTTAGGCGCATCGATAACTTTTCAGGATATCCGGCCCCTTCGTAAAAGCTTCTTAGAGCAGCTTGTTGATACTGTTGTGGACTGGGTATATGGTTCTGAAAAATATAAAGAACTGCGAGATCAGTTTAAGAAATCAGGAAAATCTGACGCGGCTGCAGCGAGCGAGATTATTAGGAAGGCATCCCAGAAATTTCGGAAGAGTGATGATACATTACTTGCACAAGGACAACTGGGGGAACTTCTCCTGTTTCATTTTATACAGCGTTATAAAAAAGCAATCCCGATCTTAAGGAAAATGCCCATTACAACATCAAGCGCTCACGAACGCTATGGGGCTGATGCTATCCATTATAAAATTGAGAACGGAAAAAATATTATTATTCTTGGCGAAGCCAAAGCATATACAAGCAAATATAAGTTTGGCGCGGCGTTTGAAGATGCAGTAAAAAGCATTTTATCAACCTATGACGGCATCCGAGACGAGATGAATCTGTATCTACATGAAGACTTTTTAGATAAAGAAGTTGATGCAGTTGCAGAGGCATTTTTATCAAATACATTGCCGAATGTCGAGATGCATCTCGTATGCCTTGTAATGTATAGTGAAAATGAGAGAATAATACTTAACTCTGAGAATGAAATCAAAGAACAAATAGAAAGAATTATAGAACAGAGATATAACTCGTTTGACAATGGAAAAATAGACATTGAAAACAATCCGATCTTAAAAAGAGTGACTTATATTGTCTTTCCGGTATGGGAGTTTGACGCTTTAGCAAAAGAGTTTCAAGACATGCTTTAATTGTAGCAAAAGGAGATTTCTGCTTTGGAATTACGAGAGGTTCTAGATAGGTGGCTCGAGATAGACTACTATTATATGGCCAATCGGCTTGGATTTATTAATACAGAGTGCAAACCAAGCTATAGCTTGATACTAGATACCATTCGAGTATTAGACAGAGAGACTACATCTTCTAGCTCTCCAAATACGAATGCCATTATCACTCTGGTTGCCCTCATGTGGGAACATGCAGATAAATCAATATATCGGCTCAACGATGTGATAAGAAAAATCTTATCCCGTGTGGGCTACCCCACATCAGCGATAATTTCAGATGATCATTATGACTATAGTTGCTCTCAATTTTCTGATACTCACAGCATTGTAGATCGATATACAATGACGTTTCTCCAAAGTCAATATGATGTCCAAATTGGGGAGAAGAGATTTCTTTTTACTATCTTTCAAAAACATTTGTGGGATACTCTGAATCAAAAACGTCTTGTAGGAGTATCTGCACCAACGTCTGCTGGGAAATCTTATGTAATTCTTCTTAGCACAATACGCAAAATGCTCAGTGGTCCACACAATATCATTTACATAGTGCCGACGTTGAGTCTCCAGAATCAGGTTACAGAAGACTATGGGAAAATGATAAAAACGATTGGGTTATCGGATGCCATTGTAACGAATAATCTTGATATAGGGGACTCTGAATCGCCGCATACAGTTTTTATTTGGACTCAAGAAAAAGCTATTGCCAACCTTTCTGGTTTTGCAGAGAAAGAAATGCCAATTGAAACAACTTTGGTGGTAGACGAGATACAAAACATTGAAAGATTGTCCGAGGATGAGGATATTCGAGCCAAAATTCTATATGATACATTGCAGGAGCTAAGACATTATTCTAATATTTCACAGATCGTTATCTCTGGCCCGCGAATCAGTCAAATAGACCATCTGGGGAAAAAACTCTTTGGTGAAAAAACCTATGAAGTCTCATCTTATGTTAGCCCGGTATTGAGTCTAACTTACAGCATTAAGAAGAGCGGGAAAAACTATTACTTTAGACAGTACAGTAGCGTTGTAGACAAACCATATGAAAAAAGAATTGAAAACCCGGATATAATAGCTGGTTACGGGCAATCTTCTTTATCAACAGAGTATCTGGAATACCTTGGTGAAGTTTTGAAGACACTACAAGATGACCAGACCATAGTGTTTGCTCCAACATCATCAGCCGCCAGAAAGATGGCAACTTCGATTAGTCAAAAGAATGTTAAAAATAGCTCTGATTTCATAAAAGATTTAGTCGTCTATTATCGCGACACTGTCAATCCACATTATTCACTATGTGAAACGCTTGAAAGAGGCATCGCTTATCATCACGGGAAGTTACCTGTCCATGTACGACGGACGATAGAAAAGGCAATTAAAGCAAAATATATTTCTACTATCGTATGTACCACAACACTGGTTCAGGGAATGAATTTACCAGCACAAAACATAATTATTCGAAATCCGCATTTATATACAAGACATCACTCAGGTGCAACTGAACTAACAAATTATGAGATGGCAAATCTTAGGGGCAGAGCAGGAAGATTATTAAAAGATTTTGTTGGGCGTACGATTGTGCTTGATGAAAGTGAATTCGAATCTGCAGAAGGATATGACCAGTTTACACTGTTTGAGGACACCACCAAAGAAATAAGCCCTGGATATGCCGAGAAGTTTGTTGAGTATCAAGATGAGGTATTAGATGTAGTAGAGAGTGGGAAACATGTTTCCAATGAAATGCAGGGATATGGTTATTTAGTAACGTATATCCGACAGACTGTCATGAGGTATGGACGTTCTTCTCGGAAAAGACTTGCTGAAACTGGAATCAACTTAACACCGAAGCAAGTTGCCGCGATTGTCTTGAAACTCAAGGACCTGTCAGTTCCAAAATCTATGTGTATCAACAATAGATACTGGGACCCTATTATACTGGATGACATTTTTAAGAAGTTTAATGGAGATATTCCCAACAATCCGACTGAGAGGGGCGCAAAAAGCAAACTGTCAAATCTTTTGCTGTTCCTTCGAGAGAATGAAACTACCTCAGATATGTATTCTCGTTACATTCCAGCTCCTTATCAGCGAGGGGAGGGCCGTGGGCTCTTATGCTCAACTTGTATAAAATGGTCGAGCGAAATACCTCTTTCCAAAATACTCTCTGGGCAGTATTATGAGGGTGAAAGGGGGGCAGAGAACATAGAGAAAACGATCAAACTCCTCCAAGAAACAGTGTCATTTAATGTGCCTATGCTAATCAAACCTCTTATGGAAATGAGTGGTGGAAACAGCATTTTTATTTCGTGTCTTCAAACTGGTTCATATAAAAAAGCCACAAAGAAGATGATTGAAATAGGTGTTCCGAGAGAATTAGCGATTAAACTATCTGGAAATATCTCTTTTGAGGAATATGATAAAATAGAAGGAGCATACGCTCAAGAAATCTATATTAGAGAAAAACTTCAACAGTTAAAAAAGAAACTCTCGTACTGGGAAAAAGTCCAGCTAGACTTTATTAATGATGAAGACTAAGTAGAAAAAGCACACAAATGACAGCACCGCAGGAATGAACTGCCTGCGGTGCTGTCATTTCACTTCTGGTTCTATGTCTTTGAACAGATCATCATTGAAAAAATCAATGATCGTGATCCCAAGACCGTCGCACAACTTTTGGAGTGTGGAGACGGTGGTGCTGTTATTGCGGCCACCGACCACATTGTTCACAGTGGACTGGGTGACGCCGCTGATCGTACTCAGCTTATTAATAGTCAGGTTGCGCTCTGCACATAATTGCAATATCCGTTCTTTGACGGCTTCGCCAATCGTCATGGTAACACCTCAATTCTAACCTTGAGGATAACGAAAGCTACTTGAAAAAGTTTAACCCTTTTGAGTTAAATAACTCATACTAATTTTCAATAGAAAGTAGACAGCAAGTCATTACCATGATAGAATAAACATGGTGATGAAAATGAAATACAATTTTGGTCCTGAACAGTACGAAGAAATTAAAAAAGCAAGAAGACAAAATCGCGATAAACAGATAGATAAAAGGCTGCAAGTGTTGGAAATGCGCAGTGAAGGAAAAGGGCTGGGAGAAATAGCAGATCTAACAGGGTTCCATCGTTCGCATGTCAGCAACCTCATCCGAAAATATTTTGAGGAAGGCTTGCAGGCAGTATCTGAAAAGCACTATCTTGGAAACCGCCGAAACATGAGCATCGAGGAAGAAGCGCAGTTTCTCGAGCAATTTCGTGCAAAGGCAGAACAGGGGCACATGCTGGATATTCACGAGATAAGAGATGCTTATGAGAAAGAAGCAGGTCATCGTATTAGTTGCGCTCAAGTATATCGTGTTCTGCATCGGCAAGGTTGGCGGAAAGTGATGCCTCGAAGCAAGCATCCGAAGAAAGCCAGTGAGGAGGTCATTGCGACCTCAAAAAAATTAACAGTGAAGTCAAACGCTTAAGGTTTTCAACAGGTAAAAAAATCCGTCTCATGTTTCAGGACGAGGCGGGTTTCGGGCGGATTAATAAACCCAAATACTGCTGGTGTAAAAAAGGTATTCGGCCTTCTGTCCCGTGCCACCATATTCGAGAGTACAGGTACGTTTACGGTGCTGTTGAACCGCTTACAGGTGAATCATGTTTTCTGATCATGCCATACTGCAACACGGTCTGTATGAACATTTTTCTCGAAGAACTTGCGAAACAGTATCCCAATGATATTATTCTTCTTTGCTGTGATGGCGCTGCCTGGCATAAAGCTGGGTCTCTCGTCATTCCAGGAAACATTCGTTTGTTCTTTATTCCTCCATACACACCGGAAATGAATCCAATTGAGCAAATCTGGAAAGAACTGCGTAAACTGGGCTTCCGTAATGAGGTTTTTGCTACTCTTGAAAAAGTAGTTGACCGGCTTTGTAGTACGATCTCTTCTTTGTCATCAGCTTCTATTCATAGCATTACTGCTCGGTCTTGGATTTTGTCTTGTTTTAATTGAAAATTAGTATCAAAAGGGTTATTTATTCGAAGGAGACAGAGACATGACCAAGACTTGTGCCATTATTGGCTGTTCCCCGATGTGTTTTCCCTGGGGATTTGACGAGGAAGCCGAGGGCTGTGCGGCACTGAAGCTAATCCTGTTGAACCGGATCATTAAGCTGAGAAGCGAAGGTTGCACGCGATTCGCTGTCAACATAGACTGCGGCGTGGGGCTGTATGCGGCGGAGATCATCCACGGACTGAAAGGATCAAAAGAAGAACTCGAAACGAACTGCTATGTCCCCTATGAAGAGCAGGCGACCAAGTGGACACCGGAGTTACGGGATCGCTATTTCAATGCTCTGGCTACCTGTACGGAGGTCATAAACGTGGCCTATGAGAAAACAGTGGGCTACGAATTCAAAGCACACTTGGCAACCATAAGTGCAGCCGATTCCGTAATCGCAGTCTACGATCCCGATGATCCGCGCTGTGAGCTGGTAGCCGCAGCCGTGGCTGTCGCGGAGTGGCAATCAAAGAGGCTCTTTATGATTGATCCCCAAATGACCCGCCCTTCTTAACTATGAGTTTATATGTTATGCCTGTATTACTTGACAGACGTCAAGTAATACGGGCATAATGTTCAGGGGCAATCTCTATAGAAACGCTGATTATCCTTGAAAAGCAGGATCTAACATATCTGAACTGGAGCAAGATTCGCAAGTCGTCCGGGCCTGCCGGATCGTCCCTAAAGGCAACTTCGGAACTGGGCAGGATCAAAGTCTATTATAAACTCTCAAACTACGACAACATCCGGGGCGTGATCGGTCATGAGAGCGTGAACGAGCTGATTGTTGACCGTCTGCTGACGCTGTTGGGGATTGAGCATCTTCATTATCAGTTTATTCATGCGGATATCCTCGTAGCCGGAAGGGTGCTGGATACCTATGTTTGCGCATCGGAGAATTTCCGGGTCACGGGCTAGAATAAGCAGGCCATCGACGTCTGTTATGAGAGTGAACAGCAGGGCGGAGAAAGCCCGCTTGACTTCTGTGCGTATGGGCTGGACGGCATCATTACGCAATGCTTGCAGGATCAGATTTGGAACATGTTTTTGAAGAGCGAAGTTTTACAAAGAAATTGGCAATAGATTTTGGAGAATACCAATGGAAAAATACTTTAATATCAATGCGGAGGGCTGCAGCATTCGCTGTAAGCTATATTCCAACGAGCGAGAAGAAGTCCGAAAACTCATTCTCTTTGGGCATGGCTTCGGCGGCCACAAGGACAACAAGGCGGCAGAGCGATTTGCCAAACGCGTTTTGGAAAAGAATAAGAACATCGCCATCATGACATTCAACTGGCCATGTCATGGTGATGATGTCCGCAAGAAGCTGCGTCTGGAGGACTGCGATACCTACATCCGGCTGATCCTCGCCTGGATGAACGAGCAGTTTGCCGCGCCGGAGCTCTATGTCTACGCAACCAGTTTCGGTGGGTATCTCTTCCTGAAATACATTTCTGAGGCGGGCATGCCCTTTGTCAAGATAGCTTTCCGCTGCCCGGCGGTCAACATGTACGAAGTGATACAAAATGCCATCATGACCGATGACAACTGGAAGCTGATCAACAAAGGCAAATCCGCGCTCGTCGGCTTTGACCGGAAGATCAAGATCGATAAGATCTTTCTCGACAGTCTCCGGGAAGCGGACATCACCAAGCGGGATTATCTAGAGCAGGCCGATCAGCTTCTGATTTTGCAAGGGACAAAGGATGAGATCGTCCGCTTTGAGGCGGTCAAGGCTTTTGCCGAAGATAACGTGATCGAGTTTGAGCCCATCGAGGGCGCCGATCACCGTTTCATGAATCAGGAGAAGATGGATCTGGCGATTTCCCTGATTATTACATTTTTGGGATTGAAATAATCACAAATCGGAGGTATAATCGCATGAAGTTCAAATTGCACACATACGACATTCAGCATTTAATCATTGCGCTGATTGCAAGCACAGGTAAAACAGGATTCGCCGAGGACGAAAAGCAGCGCCTGCTGTCCGTTTTGAACGGTCTAAACACACTTTGCACAGAAGAGAATGATTATACCCTAACTGTTAAAGTTGAGCCTTAAACATCCAAAAGCACAGCGCCGGCCGGGTTTGCCTCGGTCGGCGCTGTGCTTTGTATTCGGTTTTACTCTGCGGTCAGGACGCAGGTGCCCTCGCTGATTTTCAGGGCGGTGTTTTCGGAGAGCGTGATCTGGACAGATTCGCCGGCCTTGAGCTCGTAGGATTTGAGCACCGTGCCGTAGTCGCCGATGATCTCAACCTCGGTGTTGATGATGTCGCTCATCATGCCGCCGAGAGAACCGATCAGTCCGCCGAGGGGACTGTCGCTGCCGCCGTAGAGATCACCCAGCGAAGAGTACAGGCCGCCGTAAGTGTCGCCGGAGGTCTCCGTGCATTTGAGCATGTAAGTACCGGGCAGAATGTCATCGCCCACGATGTACTTGCCCTCGCGCAAAGTGATGTCCTGCTGAAGCTTGAGGCCGCGGCTTTTCATCTCCTGCCGCACCGCCTCATAGAGCTGCCGGAGCTCGCTGTCACTGTACTGCCTCAGACCGGAATCGGCAATGGCTGCGGGCGAGAGGACACCCAGCGCAAGAGCGAAAATGAGAAGCATGGATAAGAGCCTTTTCATGATGTACCTCCTGATTTCAGTTTTATCATGCAAAGTATACCAAAGTGCAGCCTGCCCCGTTGACCCCGGTTTGGGGGCAACGGGGCAGATTTTTATGTGAGGAAGGGCGGGAGATCATTTTCCCGCAGGATCGCGTCAACGTCGTGAATGTCATAGACCCGGTTTTGGATTGCCACAATGAAGACCGCGTCGCGGGGGATTCGCGCGTGCAGAGGCGCCATGCCGTAGAGGATCAGCGCCTCGTTGGTCTCATTGAGATCAAACCGCGCCGCGAGGCATAGGCGCAGGATCGTGTCGCGTCGCGTTGTGTGCTTCTGCTCTGAGATCAGCTTGTAGCCGTAGCGCTCCGGGAGGTCGGCGGCGAGAAACACGTCCTGCTGCAAGATGCCTTTCTCCTTGAATTTCTCGCGCATGTAGTCTGCGAAGGGATGCTCGCTGCGGATCAGATCGTCCGCGTTGCGAGAAAGAAAGCCTGCCAGCTCCTCCGGCCGAAGCGCCGCAAGCTCAACACGCAGCCGCATTCCCACCGATTCATAAGTTGCTTGTGCCAAGATGTTCACCCTTTCTATAGTTGAACACCGCCCGGGTCATACCCGAGCGGTGCTCTACTATAGGGGCTGTAAATTTTGCGAGGGGGAAAATCTCTTTGCATAAGTACAAATTATAAATTGTCACCAATTGTAAAATTTTAATAAAGAATTATGGTTTGCCTTGATTTATCTGAAATATTGTGATAATTATAAAATGACGTGAGCGACGTGCTACTGCCAGTTTTTTATCAACAGGTATTCAAAATACCTGAAGAGGGGAGGTTGTAGCATGAGGAAACTCAAGGTCGCTCTGACCTATCTGGATACTTCTTTAGCTATCGGTAAGATAGTTGTAGATGGTGCCCAGAAGATCATGAACCTTATCGACAAGCTCAGATAAGATTCAAGCGTCAGGGGCACATAGTCAATTGATTATGTGCCTTTTATTTTTAAGGTGGTGAACAGAAATGGATTGTTATTTTGCTGACGCTGTCAAGAGACAAGAGCAGGTTTTTCGGAAGCAAATAATGTATGATTATTTATTGTTCAAAAAAGATAGAACTGCACGTTCAGGATTTCCAATGCTGGAGATGTTTTCTGAGTCATACTATAAGCAAAGTTTTTTTGAAAAAAGGCTTGAGCATTATTTTCGGGAAATCCTTATAAATGGGACTATCTGCCGAATATTAACAGCTCGTGGCACTGGTATATATAAATCTGAGATTTCAGAAGATAGATGCTCACAAAAACAGATCTATTCAAATTTTGAATATGAAGCAAAAACTGGCTATGAGTTTATTGCAGATTACAATGATAGAACAATCATGTATCGTTATACGGGACTGGAACAATCCGAGGCTGAAAACCTTTTGACTGATTTTGTAGATGAATTAGTTGTCATCAATTGGAATATACCTGCATCACCAAAATCAGAAGAAATCGTAATTGAGCTTGAAATTGGGAAAAGGCTCCGTTATTGTTCTTTAGGGGATTTCTTTCGTGAAAGAATTGGAACGGAAGAATATAATTTTTTTATTACTTTTTTGACAGGAGTAGTAATCGAAACGCAGGAATTCCTCGGCGTAATGTCGGTTCCTAAAATGTCTCCTTACTCGTTAGGATTATTCCGCTTTAAGGAGGAAGAAGCGTTAATCAATCACATTGATCAGTTAAAAGATTATAGAGAAAAAGATCAATTAATAAAAAACATGTCGTTTGGAAAAACGACAATTCCATATGGTTATACAATAATTGATGAAGAAAGAAAACACGAGTTTCCAGCTTTAGAAGAAGAATCAAAGAAATTGCTCTTTGAGGCAGGCCTTATAAAAAAATACGAAAAAGAGAAACTGTATGAATACTTAATCGGGAAAAGTGATTTTGCACGAAGTTTTTTAACATCAGAGTATTTATACAGACAATACAATTGTGATGATTGTTTTGATTATACTGCAATTGTAAGCGGCTATCTCAAATCCGTTGAACAATTACTATATGCTATAGTAAAATTTTCAATAGATCAAGGCAAGGAAATTAAATATGACGCGTTTAGTCGAGATGTAAACGGGAAAAAGCCTGAAATTAAACACAAGCGCAATACAAAAGTTGTACAATTCGCATCACAAAATATCACTTGTATTGATACGACAATGGGTGCGCTTCGCTATTATCTAATGGATTATCAAGATAGTCTTCTTGTTGTTAATGAGCAATACAGGTCATGTATTCTCAGTTGCCTTAAATGTTATAATGATGAGTGCCGTAATAATTCATTTCATAAGCACAATATAAACACTTGGAGTAGGGTAGAGTTTATCAGGAATAATACACTATTCTTGTACATTATACTTTTAGCCGGATGTCGCCTTGGATCAACTACGTTGGAAACAGAAAACACATTGCAGAGAGTGAAAAATACCCGTATTGAACGCTTATACTATTTGATACAAGAAAAAGGAAAAACACAATTTGAATTCGTTTATTCTGAAGAAGATGGGGATTATAAAGAAGACGTCTACTATATTCCGCAGGAATCACAATATCCAGTTTTTAATAAGTATGGGCTCATTAATGACGCTTTCTTCATGTTTAAAGCGGCCTCGGACTCGCACAAGTTGTTTATTATGAATACATTTATGCCACAAGAAATATGGTGGACAGATGAGCTTGGAAATAAAGTGTTAGTTGAATAGTAGAACGATTTCTATATTCTTTAGTTATTTCATCATAGTCCCATCCCTCAGTTCCAAATGCTGCTTCTCTAATTCTTTCCACTGCCGGTCAAGCTCCTTGAAGTCCTGAACAGCCTGCTTCATTTCGTTGGAGTTATAGGGAACGCCTTGCTCGACCAATTGCCGGAGCCGATCCCGCGCTGCTTCCAGGTCGATACCCATACTGTAAAGCCGCGCCGCTGACGCGATAAGCATATCTTTCTCGTTATCCATAACCTCACCCAAAAACGATATTTTTGTTTTGTCCTGTCATAGGACATAATTTGCCGCTGTTTAGTTTACGCTACTCTTTGTCCTAAGTCAAGACAAAGGAGCGTGCGGCAATGGCAAGGATCATCGACGGAGAGGCCCAGAACATGGTAGGCGGCAAGATTCGCAAGCTGCGCATGGAGCAGAAGATGAGTCAGCAAACGCTTTCGGATCGGCTGGAAACGATGGCAATCTATATTTGTCGCGGCTCGATCTCCCGTATCGAGGATAAGCAGCGCACGGTGACAGATATCGAGCTGTATGGTCTTGCAAAGGTTCTTGGCGTTTCAATCGAAGACTTGTTTGAGGAAAATGAAGCGCCGGTGGACCTCTCATAAGGAAGTATACGGATAAACGGATTGCCCAGAGACGAGTAAAACAGTCTCGGGACAGTCCGTTTATGACTATCCGCAAGATTTCTATTTCAAAGCAAAGCACATTATGGTATAGTTATAAAAAACTCTTTAATAAGGAGGGTAAAACCATGCTTCGGTATATCTTCGTCCATGGCCTTGCCGGATGGGGCAGCTATGATGAGAAGTATCAGGAAAAGCCCTATTGGGGGATGCGAGGCGGCGATTTGATGCAGTACCTCCGTGACAAGGGGTTTGACTGTGCCGCGGCTTCGGTATCTCCCCATGGAAGCGCATGGGACCGCGCCTGTGAGCTTTATGCGCAGCTTAAAGGAACCAGAGTGGACTATGGCGTCTGCCACAGCGAGAAATATGGCCATGAGCGCTTCGGCCGGGACTTTTCGGATCATCCGCTGATCGAGTGGGACGGCGATACACAGCTTGTTCTGATCGGACACTCTTTCGGCGGGGCAACCGTGCGTCTCTTTTCGGAAATCCTTGTGAATGGCGCAAAGGAAGAGATCGAAGTAACTTCGGCAGACGATTTATCGCCGTTCTTCCGCGGCGGTGTCAAAAACGCTATACACAGCATCGTTGTGCTTGCATCTCCCCTAAACGGCACGACTGCCTATGATATGCTTGAAGATGCAAACTTTGACGCAAGCCGGGTGAAAGCGCCCTGGTGGAGCACGCGACTCGCGAAGCTCGTGAGCAAGCGGGTAGTTCCTGTGAGGGACGGCCGGGACCCGCGCGACTTTGCCGACTATGACATGCATGTGGATGCCGCCGCGGAAATGAACCGGCATCTGACGACCTTCCCCGACGTTTATTATTTCTCTGTGCCCTGCAGCTCGACAAAAGCGGTGAAAGACGGCACACATAGACCGATCCTCAAGCTGACCGACCCCTTCTTTGTCAAGCGCTCCTGTCAGATCGGATGCTACTCCGGCGTCACGAAGGGCGGAACCGTGATCGACAGCGCCTGGAATGAAAACGACGGCCTTGTCAATTTGATTTCCGCGAAAGCGCCGTTCGGAGAGCCGCAGCAGGAATTAAACAGGAACAGCATCCGGCCCGGCGTATGGAATATCTGCCCGACCTTCATCGGCGATCACATGATGATCCACGGCGGGCTGACCAGAAAGCGGGATGTGAAGGATTTCTATCTGAGTCTGCTGAACATGATCTGCGGCCTTCAATCCTTATGACTTCTGCCATCAAATAAAAAACCAGCCTATTTCTGCCTGTTGAGCAGAGATGGGCTGGACTATTATTCCGTTGGCTAAGCGGGCGCTAAGCGGCATTGGCAAAGTCAGCCATACCGCTTAATTTTTCGGATATCTTGTCGTCCGCATAATCCTCGTACCAGTGTATTTCACCGGTTCTGACGACGTTCTCGCCATAGATCGTCTTCCAGTCGTCGCGCATGGAAATCACATGAAAGCCCATGTCCTCCCACTGCCTGCGAAGCTCCGGACCCTTCTCCGGGTGGCCGTAGTCACGGACGTCATCGTCGGCAATGAGCTGGAACGCCGCGCTCTTGTAACGGTTATGATACAGGGCATAGTTGTGCATGCTCACGTCGCCGGAGCTGTTGCCGAAGGAGAGTACCGGCTGCTTGCCGATCTCCCGGGCGATTTGCTGAACCTTGCTTGTTTTGACATCCTTTACCAGCAATTGCTCTGTGCGTATCAGGGTATCCTTGCCGGTGAACTGATAATCATAGTCCTCCGCCTCGCCCTGATCTTTTGCTTCCAGCTTCGCGTCAGAGCCGATGCAGTTTTCACTGGGGATATCAAACACGCCTTTGATAAAGGCGCGAATGGTGAAGCGATCGCTGCCTGAGACAATATAGCACTTGAAGTCGTTCTGCAGGAGATACGCAATGACTTCCGCCATCGGCAAATAGTATCCTTTCGCATAGGTCATGCCCTCAAATCCATCCACCGGGGTAGCAAGAAACTTTGTCACATAATCGTCGTATTCCTCCAGCGTCATTCCCGCAAAGGCCTTGGCCAGATGGCTGGAGAACTCGTACTCAAAACCTGCCGGAAAGGTTCTGTCCACCGCATGATCGCGTATGACGAGGCCGAAGGCAAGCATGTCCTCGTCCGGCGTATAAGTGGGATCGTCAAAAATCCGGTGCATCAGCATGACATCCTCCAGATAGGTCGGAAACAGTTCGCCGATCAGCGTGCCGTCCATATCGAAGGTGGCGATACGGTCTGCCGGCGGGATGTAATCGGGCGACGCCTTGTCTGTCACGGCACGCACATACTCGATCAGCGCGTTCAGCGCCGGGGCATCAGAATTCCAATGGGAAAAAGATGGCTGATCACTGCTTTTCGGGCGTGCCCCGCAGCCGCACAGCAGCATGGCAATCAGCAATACAGCGCAAACGATTCTCTTCATAATAAGGTTTCCTCCTGCTTCCCGGCGGGTTACTTTGTCAGTCTGTCCGTCGGCAAAAGCGCCTTGCTCACGACCGCGTGGATCAGATAGGTGATCAGCGTCCCAAAGCATACATCCGTGAGAAAATGATTGGTCATGTGGATGCGGTTATAGCCGTAGAGCAGCACGAAGACACAGGCGACGATAAAGCAGAGGAAATTTCTGCCCTCGCTTCTCTTCTTTGTCACATCCGCGAGCATGGGCAGCGAGAACAGCATGGCCGCTATGGTCATATTGCCGCTGGGCCAGGATTTGAAGCTGTCATTGTTCCCGGCGAGATTCGGAATCATCTGCCACCAATTGCGAAATTCACTTCTAGGATCGTCCAGCGTGATCAGATACTTGTATCGCGGGCGGGAGGCAAGCTGCTTGAGCCACTGATTGACATTGTCGGAGACAACGCCCGCAATCAGGATCACGGCCCCGACAGCAATCAGCTTGTCCGCATCCTTTTCATCCAGAATCTTATTGCACAGAATCATCGGCCACACATACAGTACCGCAATGATCAGCCAGTTCAGGACGGAAAGCCACGGCGACGACTCGCCGGCTTTGTAATGGAACAGCAGCTCACGCAGCTTGCCGCCGCTGTAGGTATTCGTATAATAGACGGCAAGGAACCAGCCGATGCTCAGCAGTACTGTCCCCGCCATGGAAAAGCCCTTTTTCTTCAGTCCCTTGTACAGGCACATTCCAGCCGCCGGATACAGACAGTAGGAAAAATAGCAGCCGTACGCAGCAAAGAAGGAGCCGAGCTTCGTAACGTTGGCAAGCCTTTCATTGATCTGAAAATCAAAGAAAGAGCCCAAAAGGATACCGACCGTGCATGCCAGCACGACGGCGTAAAAGCATTTTTCGGATACGCCGAGTATTTTTCCGCGAAGCTTCATTTTTCATCCTCCGTTCCTTGATGGGCAATCATATACCGCGTGATAGCGGCGCAGTTTTCTGCGGCAGCCCGTTCAAACTCGACATAGGACATCTCTTCCGAATCATCCGCTTTATCTGAGATGGCGCGGATGATCACAAAGGGCGTCCCGTTCAGACTGCAGACCTGCGCGATCGCGGCCCCTTCCATTTCACAGCACAGACCGCCGACGGAGGAGAGAATGGACTCCTTCTGTTCTCGGGAGGCGATGAACTGATCGCCGCTGCACACGCGGCCTTCAAAAGCATGGACCTCCGGTGCGGCAGCCTTGACAGCTTCCACTGCACGCGCGCGCATTTCCTCGTCCGCGGGAAATACCGACTTCTCGCTGTATGGGATCTCGCCGCGTGCAAATCCCAGCGCTGTCACATCCATATCATGCTGTACGGCCTCTGTGGATACAACGATATCCCCAATATCAATGGCGGCGTCAAGAGAACCGGCAACCCCGGTATTGATGATTTGATCAACCCCAAACCGGTCGATCAGGATCTGGGTGCAGGCCGCGGCATTCACCTTTCCCACGCTGCATTTTACAACAACCACGTCTGCGCCGTCGAGCCTGCCTTCACAAAACTCCATTCCCGCGATGGTGCTGACTCGCTTCTCCTCCAGTGCCTCCTTCAGAGAATTGACTTCCTCATCCATTGCACCGATGATTCCGGTTTTGGCCGTTTCCTTTCCATCTGTTTCCGCAAAACAGGCGGATGGAAACACAAGCATCAGCAAAACAAGAACAGTTACTGTAAGACTTAGTTTTCTCTTTTTCATCATACGCTTTTCCTCCTGCAAGGTTTTGATCGTGAACAGTGAAGCATGTCCGGTTCAATACCTCATTTTTCCGTATTGTATCACAAGAAACTTGAAAACGGAATCTTGAGATCGTACACCCGGCAGGCAAATCGTACCGGGTATACTACGTTTCAGATCTCCCGCAGAACTTTCGCGGGGACGCCTGCCGCAATCACGTTCGGAGGAATGTCGCGGGTCACCACGGCTCCGGCGGCGATGACGGAATTGTCCCCGATTGTCACACCCTTTGTGACCACAGCCCCCGCGCCGATCCAGACATTGTTCCCGATGCGGATCGGTGCCGGATGGAGGATGTGCCGCTTCTCCGGTGCAAGGTCGTGGTCCAGCGTGGCCAGCACCACATTGTGTCCGATAAGCGAACCGTCACCGATGACGATGCCGCCCTGGTCCTGGAACTTGCAGCCGGCATTGATGAAAACGCGGTTTCCGAGTGTGATGTTCTTTCCAAAATCGGTATGGAACGGCGTCTCGATCCGCACACCCTCGCCGACCGGCTTTGCTGTGATCTTTCTGAACAGCTCCGTGATCTCGTTTTGATCCTCATGCCAGAGATTGTTCATCTCAAACAGCAGACGTCGGTTTTCCTGAATATATCTGCGCATGCACGCAACGACTTCCGGATCTTCGCCAAACGAGCCGCCCTGATCAAACCATGCGAGAAGCTCCTTGAGTTCCATCATTCAAAAGTCTCCTCACTTATGCGGTCTCTCGCCAGTGCGCGTCCTTCAGCAGCGCACGCCCGACACCGATCAGATCCGCTTTGCCGGAGGCAAGCAGCTTTTCCGCTTCGGCAATGCGCTGAACGCCGCCGGTCAGCAGAACCGGAACGGAAACACGTGCCTTGACTTTTTTCGACATGGAAGAGAAGTAACCCGCTTCCAGATGGCCCGGACGGAAGAAAAAGCACATCCCGCCCGACAGGTCGATCAGATCGACGCCGGCAGCTTCCAACAGAGCAGCGCCTTCAGCGGCGTCCTCTTCCTTTGACCCGCCGGGAAGATAGTCCGCTCCGCCGAGACGCACGGCAATCGGCACAGAAGGACCGACGGCCTCACGCACCCGCGCTGCCGTTTCCAGCGTAAACCGAAGCCGGTTTTCGAGGCTCCCGCCGTAGGCATCCTTGCGCTTGTTGGTCATCGGAGAATAAAACTGGTTGAGCAGATAGCCGTGCGCACAGTGAATTTCAACACCGTCATACCCGGCCTGAACCGCTCTGACTGCCGCTGCCGCAAACTGGGCTTCAAGCTCAAAAATCGCGTCCGGGGTCAGCTCCCTCGGGCGGCGGGTCAGCTTCTTGGCCGGAATCGTTACCGGACTTGCCGAGACCGATTCGCCGATCCCGTTGCTGCCGGCGTGGTTGAGTTGTACAAAAGCCTTGCTCCCGCCTGCGTGGATCGCATCGGTGAGCTGCCGGTGCTCTTCAATGTACGCATCCGATGCGATGGAGAGCTGCCCCTCCGCCGCGCGTCCGCTTTCCGCGATGCAGCTGTGCTCGGTAATGATAATGCCGGGGCGGCTGTATACAGCGCGGTCACGATAGTACTGCACCAGCTCCGCAGTCACATGGCCGCGGTCGGTTTTGTTCGTCTGCATCGGCGGCATGACAAGACGGTTGGTGATATCCAGCTGCCCGATGCGGATGGGTGTGTCAAAAATCATGGCGCTGCTCCTTTCAAAAATCGCACAGAAATGCGGCTAAACAGGTTTCGATCTAAATCACACTAAGAATATACCACAAGGCAGAAAATGATAAAAGTATCCGAACCAAATAAAAAGGTTATACCCTATTATGCTCTGCTGCAAAGTAGGGTATAATCAATTCATTTTAATCTGGATGCCTTTTATACCACAGGTTTCTTTACAACGGGAACCTAACGTGGTATATTGACGTCAGTAAAAACAAGGGCAGCGCCCGGAAAGGAAAAAGACATGATTGCAGTTCGTTTCTCTTCGTCTTGGAAAAAGCACATGGGACAGCTCCAGTCCAGCTTTAATTATCTGGACCGTCATTTCACGCGCTCATATAAGGCAGAGAAGAACCGCAATACGATCTTATAACCCGACCGGGGAGAATAAGATTTGTTCGAGCCGCTTGCCTTGTATGAGGCAGGCGGCTTTTTCACGTTCAAATATAGGAGATATTAACATGATGGAAATCAAGGGACAAGTAAATACCGCGATTTGCTTTGCCAAGATCATCGAGGACGAGGCTATCGAGCAGATCCGCCGGATGTGTGATTACGAGTTTACGGCGGGCAGCCAGATCAGAATCATGCCTGACGTTCACGCGGGCAAAGGCTGCACGATCGGAACGACCATGACCGTCAAAGACAAGGCGGTCCCCAACATCGTCGGCGTGGATATCGGCTGCGGCATGTATACCGTGAATCTTGGTCAGGTCGAGATCGACATGGAACAGATGGATGGCGCCGCGCATTTCATCCCTTCCGGCTTGAACGTTTGGGAAGGCCGGAAGGAGCGCTTCGACCTGCTCGACCTGCGCTGCTACCGCGGCTTGAAGGACGCCCGACGTCTTGAACGCAGTCTGGGTACGCTGGGCGGCGGCAATCACTTTGTTGAGATCGACCAGTCCGCCGACGGTACGAAGTACCTGGTGATTCACTCGGGTTCCCGCAATCTGGGCAAGCAGGTGGCTGAGTTCTACCAGCGCCTTGCTATCGATTTGAACAAGGGCAAGGAGGAGTACTTTGCCAAGCGAGATGCGCTGATCGCAGAGTACAAGGCTGCCGGCCGCCGGAATGAGATCCAGGACGCTTTGAAAGCTCTCAAGTGGGAGACACGTGAGGCAACGATCCCGGAGGACCTCTGCTTCGTTTATGGCCAGTATCTGGAGGACTACCTCCACGACGTGGAGATCTGCCAGCGCTTTGCCCGCCGGAGCCGTGAGCTCATGGCCGAGATCATCCTACAGCGACTTGACATTGCAGCTGTTGACGCCTTCCACACGATCCATAACTACATCGATACCGATGAGATGATCCTCCGCAAAGGTGCCATTGCCGCGCACAAGGGCGAGAAAGTGCTGATCCCGATCAACATGCGCGACGGCAGCGTACTCGCCATCGGCAAGGGTAATCCCGACTGGAATTACTCTGCACCGCATGGTGCCGGCCGTATCATGTCACGTACTGCGGCAAAGCAGACTCTTGACTTGGATGAATACCGCCACGAGATGGAGGGTATCTACACTACCTCTGTCAGTGAAGCCACTTTGGATGAAGCGCCTATGGCGTACAAATCCTTATCTGACATTATCGACGTGATCAGCGAGAGCGTCGATGTGATTGAAGTACTGAAACCTATTTATAACTTTAAGGCCAACTGAGCCGGTTCCTTTCCGGCTCTGCGCCGGAACAGGAGCGTAAATGAAATGAATCGAATACCGGTCATCGACATGACCGCAACGGGTATCAACATCACCCGCCTCCGTGTAAACGCCGGTTTGACGGTGAAGGATCTCCAGGACATCTTCGGGTTCAGCACCCCGCAGGCCATCTACAAGTGGCAGCGCGGAACGGCACTCCCGACCGTTGACAACCTTGTCGTCCTTGCCGCAGTGTTCGGCGTGAGGATCGATGACATTCTTATTTTTCAAGGATGCGGAGTGATCCACATTTCCGCATAAACAAAACCAGCCCAAATGATCGGGCTGGCGTGGTCCCTTCGACTAACTGGTCAGGTCACCGCCCTTTCAAGGCGGCAATGCTGGGTTCAAATCCCGCAGGGATCACCACATATTTCGGATTGGTGTAATGGTAGCACGCCTGACTCTGACTCAGGAGGCCGTGGTTCGAATCCATGATCCGGAGCCATATATGGGTCTCATACAACGGTAGTATGCCGGTCTCCAAAACCGGTCATTGTGGTTCAAATCCACAGGCCTGTGCCATATAGCTCCGTGGTGAAGATGGCTATCACGCCTGACTGCCTATCAGGAGGTCGCGGGCAAGGTGAATTGCCGATCGCGGCAAGAGAGGGCGGCCTGGGCCGTTCGAGTCCCGTCGGAGTTGCCATTTGGCCCCTTAGTCTAACAGGTTAGGACGCCGGCCTCTCAAGTCGGAAATGCCGGGTTCAAATCCCGCAGGGGTCACCAATATGCAGGATGATGTCAGCCGGCGCTGACACCGGTCTAGAAAACCGAGGGCAACAGAGATGTTGTGGGGATCGACACCTCCGTCCTGCGCCATATGGAGTGATACCCTAACAGGTAAGGGACCTCCCCGCTAAGGAGGCGACGCAGTAATGTGTTTGAGCGTTCGAGTCGCTCTCACTCCGCCACATGCACAGGTGTTGGAATGGTAGACAAGCCAGTTTCAGGAACTGGTGCCCAACAGGCTTGCGGGTTCGAGTCCCGCTCTGTGCACCAATCCAACAAAATCCGAACCAGATCTTCCCTATGGGAGACGGGTTCGGATTTTGTGTTTTCTACAGGAAACAGTATTTCCCAAACGGTATGCCTTGCCGGCCCGAATCCAAGCCGAGAGGCCCGAAAAAGAAAAAATCAAAATAATTTGGAGGTTTTGATGATGAGAACACTGATTTCCTGCAAGTATCATGAGGATTCTCAGACCGTAGAGCTGCGCTACACAGACGGCACCCTGATCGACATTGACTGCATGGCCGTCGAGGGCGATGTCGCCCGGAACATGTACGAACGGTCAGAGCTGGACTACCTGCTCACCCATGACCCGGTGGGCTACGCCGATCTGATCCTCAATGGTGATGTGGAGGCGTATCTGCAAAACGTGACCGACTACCGGCCACTGGACGAAAGAGATTAACTTGAACAGTCGCTTTGCAGTTCTACTCCCCTGCAAAGCGACTGTTTTCCAGGTTAAATGCAAACTTCTTGATTCTGTAGTTTCTCTTTTAACACTGTAGTTCTTTCTTCATAGATATGTAATTCTTCTTTTTTTGTATTACATTCAATTTCATCATAGCCATTTTTTCTACAGAGCGTTAAAAAACGTCTCTGTAAAGAGCGTGATATTAACGCATCTTTATCCAACGGTTTTCCAATCGATATGTGTAGAAGGATTGGTAAGATAAAAAAGACAATACTTAGAATAAAACTAACTATCGCAAGAGAATCAGAACCTTTTGTTCTGTACAGTCGCAACCCAGCATAAATACATGCTCCAGCAACAACTAATAAAAGCAAACATAAGCATGTATTCCCACGTTTAAGCTGTTTTTCGGCCTTGGACTTCTTTTCTTCTTGTTGAGACAGAAATGTTGAAATATCACGTTTTTTTATTTCTAAGTTTTCAATCTCCTTAATAATATTCTCTCTCTCAGACTTTTCAAGTCTTCGCAGTATCTCGTCAAATTCTTTATCCCGTTTAGCATTCTGTTCTTCAAATGATCGTTTCATCATCTCAATTTGCTTATTCAGAATAGATATTTCTCCCTGGGCTATATCACGTTCCTCAGAGCGTCCTTGTAATTTTGCATCATCCTTTATCATGCGAAGAATATCCAACGAAGTTTTTTCTGAAAAGCACTTGTCATCACCTTTTGTTAACTCCATCAGCATTTTTTGAGCAAGACTACTGGTTTTTAGAAAATATGCTTCTTCTGGTGTAATAGCTTCACTTTTTTCTAACAGATTAGCAGAATCCACAAGTTTTCGAATAAGTATTGTTGACGGAAGAAATGCTGCATATGCATTTGCCGCTACGCGAACTTTTGCTGCAGATAGTAATTGCTGGGGATTGTTTAACCATATTAAAGTTCCCCAATATATATCATTTACACAGTCAGGTATTTCAGAACTGTCAGTGATAGTTCGTGATTTAGAAACAGATGCCAGTGAGTTGTTTCCGGTAACAAAAATGTTGGAAATATTTTGAATCTGTCTTGCCCGAATACCTGCATTTAAATAGTCAATAAAGAATAATGAGCGTGCATCCTTATCAAGTGTTCCTTGCTTTTCTTTCTCGTCAAAATCAGCAGATGTTTCTCTATACTTGGCAACTATTAAATCATAATAATACTGTTCAGACTGTACCCCGCGGGGACATACATCCGGGTATGACATATGATCAATTTCTATTCCATAACCATTTAGAGTATGTTCCAAGTTTGAAGCATAATCTGAAATCTGGTCTCTAGAAAAATTGTTTTTTACGAAAAATCTAGTAGCAGCAGTAGCTTCTATTGGATTATACTCTGGATTGCCTATCCACCTTCTGCTTCCTTCAATCAAAGTCATCATTTCAATATAAGTATGATAAAAGACTTTAATTTTCATGCCCATATTTTTTGTTGCAGTTAGTAGTTCTTTATATACATCAACGCGATTAATAGCATCAATTCCTAAAAGAGAAAACACAACTGAAGTGTCTAAGTAGACAACAGCATTGCTTTTAGAATTTCCCGCGCCTTTGTTTTGTCCGCTAATAAATAGATCTGTCAGTATTCTACCGACTATTAATGATCCGATATATTCAACAGCGTCAAGATCCGATGATAATAAGCTATTGTAAAACAGATAAAACAATCTGATATACTCATTATCTGTAATTGCGCTGTAATCTAAAGATCCACGAAGTAAATTAATGCCGTTTAGTTCAATAAAATCATTTATTATCTTTTCTGCATCTTCTATTGTAAGATTTAATTCTTCGCGTTGTCCTTTTGCAAATTGGATAAACCTAGTGAGAAGTCTTGAAAGTGATTCCTGTTCTCTTATCAGCGGTTCTGTTGAGACATCTTCATCAAGCTTTTCTTTAACGGGAATAAACCCACCAGCTCGACTATCACATACAAAGCCCTGACTCCTAAGCTGATTCACAATTACCGTCATCGGGTGATATGGTATACGAAAACCACATAGTTTTTGAAAATCCGAGCAAAGATCCTGAATCTTAAAATTATTATAATTCACGGTTTTTAAAACAACTTTGACAAGATATACGAATGCATCAGAGATATTTTTCCCCTCATACTCATCCTTTATTATCGAGTATACAGAACCATTTATCAGCTTATTCATACGAAATACCTTTCTCTATGTTATGTGGATCTATATGTTTCAACTGTCTATGGCTATAGGCCACTTAACGATCTATTAACACAATAACCAGCACGTTCCTGTGCTTGAAGTTTACTTTATCTCCTGCTCCAAAGAATCAAACTCCTGGGTTGAAAAGAATTCGGCGAGGGTAATATCCAGACCATCGCAAATCTTTTTTATTGTCAGAATCTTGGGATCAACGCTTCTGCCATAAAGGATATTCTTTACGGATGATGGCGGCAGGGCGCACATCGTGGCAAGTTTGTTGATGGTTATATTACGTTCTGTGCACAGGAAGAGAATTCTGTTCTTAATAGCCGTGATCGTATCCATTTCATCGCCGTCCTTTCTCTTGCAAGCATATAGAATCCGTCTTGCAAAAGTAGGCTATGTGTGCTACTATTTGGGCTATACATAGCCCAAATAATGAAAAGCTTATGAATGGGGGCGAGATCATGGATAATCGAAAAGCTTTGTTGTTGGCGTCAGCGGCTCGCCTTTACAGCTTAGGCATTGATTTAGACAGCGCGCGAGACAGGCTGCGGAAGCTGGTAGAACAGAGCGTTTCCTTTGACTCTGAGGGAATACGGCAAGCATATCAGGACTTCAAAGAGCTGGAACAACAATGGGAAGGGCTTGAAAAACAGTATCTTGAACTGCGAGAAGAGATAATGCAGAAGTAAGAGGTCAAAAGCTGTATATTGATTAAGGGGGAGAGAGCATGTGGCTTGCACTCTCCCCCTGCACTCGCATGTCGAAAAATAGAGCTTAGAAAAGGCAGTGATTTCAATGAGTTTCACGACAGAAAGCCAATAACGTATACATTATTCCTTGGCAAAAGGGAAAAAGCGATTTTAGGAGATAATTTTGGGTTGAGCCTCAGCCTTTGTTGATGTATAATAAATTGTAAAATTATAGGATATCATCATTATATCTAAGAATCTAAGAAAATTGCTGTAAGGAGATCCGCGTGCCGCAAAAAGGTTGGGAAGTGTCAATTCCACACGCATAATCCGCTCTGCGTTATACACTGCATATGACCATCGTGAAATCTGCAATTGAGGTGAAGTGTTTTGAAAGAGAAAAACTTGCCGCCCTTTGCACCAACGCTTATTGAATCGACCCGTGCTATTGGATATTCGCTTGAGGCTGCCGTTGCCGATATTGTTGACAACAGCATTGCCGCAAGCGCGTCCAATGTTGAAATCTTTTTCTTTCCGATTGACGGCGCATATATCTCTATTCTTGATAACGGAACTGGTATGACTGAGGAAGAACTCGATCAGGCGATGCAGTACGGCAGCAAAAGCCCGATAGATGCAAGAGATGCAAAAGATCTTGGCCGTTTTGGACTTGGCCTAAAAACAGCGTCTCTCTCGCAGTGCCGTTCTTTGACTGTGATTACCAAACAGGGCCGTGCTGTATACGGCCGTCGTTGGGATGTGGATCATGTTGCCAAAGTTGGTGACTGGTCGCTATTAATGCTTGATCCGGATGAATTTAATGAAGTACCAGAATTTGATCGCTTGATGGAACTGCCTTACGGCACTCTCGTTGTGTGGCAGAAACTGGACCGCCTTAAAGCTGGAGAGCTTGATTTTTCTTTGGCATTAGGCAGAAAAATTGACAGCGTTCGCTCACATCTTTCTTTGGTTTATCACCGCTATTTGAGCGGGGAGCCCGGCATCAAAAAACTGAATCTGGCTATCAACGGAGAGCCAGTAACTCCGGCTGATCCTTTCCTAAAAGATAAGAGCACACGGCCGATGGATGATGAGGTGCTCGTAATCCATGGGCAAAAAATAGTTGTCCGGCCTTATATCCTGCCGCACATCTCCCGCATGACGCCGGAGGAAATACGTGTGTTAGGCGGAAAAGAGGGCTTGCGTCGGCAGCAGGGCTTTTATATCTATCGCAATAAACGTCTCTTGAAATGGGGAACGTGGTTCAGAATGATGCGGCAGGGCGATCTTTCTAAACTTGCGCGAATACAAGTAGACATACCAAACTCGCTTGATGATCTCTGGACACTCGATATTAAAAAATCTTCGGCGCTTCCCCCTGCGGAGGTAAGGAAAAATCTTGAAGTGATCATTGATCGAATTGCGGAAAAAAGCAAACGAACATGGACTTATCGCGGCAAAAAAGAAACCAGCGATACAATCATTCATTTTTGGAATCGCATGAAAAACCCATATGGCGGTGTCTATTATGAGATCAACCGCGATCATCCCATGATCAGTCAAATAGCAAATGATTATCCAGAGATCCAAAAATCACTTTTTTCTGTATTTGAACAGATTGAGCGAGGATTACCGCTTAACCAACTCTATGTAGACCTCAATAATGATGAGCAGCTCATAAATGACCAGGAGCAAGGTGATGACGATATTGCCTCAGCGCTTCGTGGCATGATGGCTGGCTGCTCTGCTGCCCAGGACAAGCTGGCAATTCTTGATACTATGAGCAGCATCGAACCGTTTTCTGCGTATCCGGAAGTAATAGAAAAGCTCAGAAAGGAGATAGACAATGGCTAATCCTAGCATTGAGCAGCTTGAAACTATAATATCGGCATATATCAACACCGTATTTAAGGATGTTCCCCCTACAGAAGAGGAATTCATAGATAAGGCTACTCTGCTGCGAACAGCAAATGCACTTCTCACACCTGTCACGGATCAGGAGTTCGCGGATATTCTTGCGCGCCTTCGTCAGACTCTGGTTGTGCAAATGGATGTTGGTGTCTATATCAACGACCGAAATAATGGCCATCAGTCATGGCTCCCAGCCAAACGAGCTCAGTTCGACTTCTTCTTCTGGAACCGGTATAAAAAATACTTAGAGGAAATAAAGCATTGGAATCCCCGCGTTACGACTAATCTTGGCAAAGTCTCTGACGAGATTCTTGACTTGTGCGGCGATCCTTCAGATGAGCACTTTGCAATAAAAGGACTTGTCCTGGGTGATGTCCAGTCCGGCAAGACTGCTAACTACACAGCATTATGCAACAAAGCTGCTGATACTGGATATAGAATCATCATTGTCTTGGCCGGTATGCAGGAAAACCTGCGAAAGCAAACACAGGAGCGTCTTGATGCAGAATGCACCGGCCGCAAAAGTGAATATTATCTGGACCCGAAAGCAGAGCAAGGCATCAAAAATCAGCCTGTCGGTGTAGGCCGTTATGGCACAAGCAAGAAAATCGCCGCATTTACGTCTGTCACGAAGGATTTTGACAGCGGTGTATTACGTAGCAACAATCTAGGCATCGAGAATGTCAACTGTCCGGTAATATTGGTCGTTAAGAAGAACAAGCGGATTTTAAACAACCTGATCAAATGGCTTTCTGACAACAATACCCATAATGCTGCCGGGCAGATTGAGCTGCCGCTTTTCCTCATCGATGATGAAGCTGACAATGCGTCTATTAACACGAAAGACCCGGATTCCTCGCCTGCTGCTATTAATGACTGTATCCGGCGTCTTCTGATGCTTTTCAGCAAAACCACTTATCTCGGCATCACAGCGACCCCGTTTGCAAACATCTTTATCGATCCGGATAATTACGATGATCTGTTCCCCTCAGATTTTATTTATGCGCTTTCTCCGCCTACGGATTACATTGGAGCTGACCGCATCTTCGGCGATGATGGTGATCATTACAGCATGCTGGAGACAATAGACCCGTACGATCTTGAAAGCTGCTTCCCAGCAAAACACAAGAAAGAGTATGTTGTAACATATCTGCCTGATGATCTGTATGAGGCAGCATATTATTTCCTTCTCGTTAATGCAATTCGCGATTATCGCGGCGACACGACAGCGCATCGCTCAATGATGGTTCATATCAGTCTCTTTACTTTGGTTCAAACTCAAATTGCTGAAATGCTCGCGGTTTGGCTTGAACAGGTGAAATCTGATCTTCGCAACTTTTCAAAGCTTCCTGTGCAAAAAACTGAAAAGATAGCATCAATAAGAAATCTGCATGAAGTCTGGGACAAGTATAATCTCAGCGCGGTCAGCGGAATAAGCTGGGAGGAATTACTGCGCACATATTTATATCCAGCAGCTGCACCCATTGATGTTCGTGCCGTGAATATGAAAACCGGCGCTGCCAGTCTTGATTACTTCAATCACAAGCATGATGGACTTCGAGTGATTGCCGTAGGCGGCAACAGCTTGTCCCGCGGACTCACGCTTGAGGGACTGTGTGTGACATATTTCCACCGCAATACCAAGATGTACGATACACTTATGCAGATGGGACGTTGGTTCGGCTATCGCCCGAATTATCAAGACTTAGTTAAAATCTGGATGTCTGACGAGGCTATCGACTGGTATGGGCAGATCACCAGGGCAACAGACGAACTGAAGAATGAAATCATCAAGATGAGAAACGCGCATCAGACACCCATGGAATTTGGACTCAAGGTGCGTCAGGACCCCGGCGCGCTCATTGTAACAGCACGCAACAAAATGCGCACTGCAACAGATATTACCTGCCCGGTTACAGTTTCCGGCAACCTGTTGGAGACACCTCGCCTTAAAGCTGCTCTTCCAATTCTTGCCGAAAATGAACGCGTTTTCAAGGCGTTTGTTAACTCACTGGCAGAATGTGGAGATAGGCTGGAGAATGCTGAACGGACTAAAGGTCATTATTATTGGCAGCATGTACCCAATGAGACAGTTGCAGAACTCCTGCGCGATTTTGAAACCCATCCATGGCATTTGAGCTTTAATGGGCGTGCACTGTCCGAGTATATTGAATCCAAACCATGGGCAGACGGTTGGGATGTTGTTCTCATTAACAGCGGTGATGGAAGCGAGTATCCTGGCGGGATCAGATGCGGCGACGAAACTTTGCTCCTGCCGCACACTGAAAAACGGCAGATATCAGTCGATGCCAAAATGCTCAGTGTCAGCAAAACAAAAGTCCGTGTCGGTGCTGGCGGCTGTACGAGAATTGGCCTGACAGAAGATGAAATTAAAGCAGCCAAGCGTGCTTTTATTGCCGAAACCGGCAAGCGCAATGTTTCAGACAAAGCGTATCTGATAAGAGACCGTGCGCCTATTTTGATGCTTCATGTAATTCAGGCCGAATATGTTGAACGTGAACAGGATGAGCTGCCCCCGTTTCTGTTTGCCCTTGGTGTTGGCTTTCCAAGGGATGATGCCGCTACCCGCATAGTCAACTACAAAGTAAACCTTGTCGAACTGCGCAACTGGATTGATGTTCCCGACGTCAGCGACGAGGAGGATTATAGCTGATGAATACATATGAGGCTGAGCTTCGACAGAAATGGAATAGAATTGATTTCTATGACGGAGGATCTCTGCAGCTTTCTGTCAATCATCCTTTGACATGGTTTGTCCGCTATGCGGCTGCAAATCAAAAGTCAATCGTTATAATCTCCGATATTCCCGTGGATAATATTGTTTCTTCCCAGAGCATTGACGCCTCTTGCAACAAAAGGAAAGATGGAAAATATGCCATTTCTTTTGCGCTGGTAAACAGTAGTCAAGAAGATGTTTTCATTTCCATGGCCAGCGATATTATTGAATACTCCGGAAATGAGCGCTCTCCCTCTGCCGCTTTGGAAAAAGTTCTGCGGCGGTATGCACAGTGGCTGAAACTTCTTGATCATAAACGAAGCGCGCTCCTCGGTGCAAATGCGCAGAAGGGCCTGATTGCAGAGCTGGCGTTTCTAAAAGATATCGTAGACCGGGGGATGAAACCTGCGGATGCAATTGCCGGCTGGATCGGCCCGGATGGCGGTGACCAAGACTTTGTATATCTGAACGGGTGGCACGAGATTAAAGCCACAGGGGCATCTTCCGCATCCATTACGATTTCGTCCGTAGAACAACTTGACAGTCCGCCTCCGGGTGAACTTATCGTGTATCGTATCGACAAGTGTGCTCCCGCTCAGGCTGGAGCAATTACCCTCTATGGTGCTGTACATGAAGTTGCTGACAAGCTGCATCCCGACACAACAGCAGTTGATGAGTTGTTCCTGAAACTAGCCTCTGTTGGGTATATTGATGTACAGGATTATGATCGTTCGCATTATGTAATCACTGCTAAACAACGCTATGAAGTAAATGATGCGTTTCCAAAGCTGCGGCGTTCCTCACTGCCCACAGAGATAATGAACGCCGAATACCAGATTGATCTGCCAAGTATTGCAGCTTGGTCTAAATAAGGAGACAGCGTTATGGATTCCTCTGAGTTCAAAAAAGATTTCCTCGAGAGCATAAAGTCTGCTGCCGCTGTAACAGGTGAGGGTTCTTGCGCAGCTTTCGTTGACAATGTGGCGCAGTATTTGATTGATGCTGAAGTACTGCCCGATTTTACTCCGTGCTTTTATACCAGTAAGCTGGTGCGCAATAAATATCGGGTAGACGGCTATGTTTTTGATGAGTTTGATGGCACAATGAATCTAATCATAGCTAATTATGACGGGAACGATGACAATCGGCGTCTGACAAATACTGCCGCCCTGCATGACTTTGGTGAACTCAGAATATTTGTAAAAGCTGCCCTGACCAGCAGCCTGTACCGGGAAATAGAAATGAGCACGCCCTGTGCTGACCTCGTCGATTTTCTCCGCCTGAACGAGAAAAAGATTCGTAAATATCGTTTTCTGATCTTTACAGATGCAGATATGAGCACCTTAATTAAAAGCGTCGATATTGAAGAATATGAGGGTATCCCGGTTGAAGGTCAGATTTGGGATATTGACCGTCTGTTTCGTGTCTGCTGCTCTGAACAAGGACGACAGATTATTGAGATCAATTTCAAGGATTATTGCAGCGATGGGATTCCGTGTCTTGAAGCCAGTTCGGCAGCTACCGATCAGTACAGCAGTTATCTGGGCGTAATCCCAGGATCGGTCCTCGCGGATATTTATGATAAATATGGCAGCAAGCTTCTTGAAGGCAATGTCCGTTCTTTCCTTTCAACAAAAGTAGCTGTTAACAAGAAGATTCGGTCAACCATCCTTACCATGCCTCAAATGTTTTTCGCATTTAATAACGGTATATCTGCTACAGCGATGGATGTTGTAATAGAAAACACTGATCGCGGCAAGTTCATAACATACGCGCGGGACTTCCAAATTATAAACGGAGGCCAGACAACTGCCTCCATATCTAATGCTCGCTATAAAGACAAAGCCAATCTGGATGGGCTCTATGTTCAAATGAAGCTGACTGCTATCGATGAGTCTACCCCGGAAGAATCAGATGAGCTTATCCGCAATATCTCTCGTTCCTCCAACAGCCAGAACAAGGTAAGCGATGCAGACTTCTTTGCGTCGCACCCATTTCATCGGCGTATGGAGCAAATTTCAAGACTCTTATTTGCCCCAGCTACTGAAGGGGCGCAATATGAAACAAAATGGTTTTATGAACGAGCGCGCGGGCAGTATCTGCAAGAGCAAATGCGCTTGACCCCTGCAAAGAAAAAGCAATTCCAGCTGCAGCACCCGAAAAACCAGGTTATAAAAAAGACTGATCTTGCAAAAGTTCAAAATACTTGGCTTGGACATCCCAGCGTAGTCAGCAAAGGCGCTCAAACAAATTTCGGCGCGTTTGCAGAGTACATAGATGAGCAATGGAATACAGATGAGCAGCAGTTTAATGAGCGGTATTTTCAATCTACCGCCGCACTGCTTTTAATGTTTCAATACCTTGAAAAAACCATCCCCAGGCAGCCGTGGTACGAAGGCGGCTACCGTGCAAACATCATTTATTATACGGTTGCGCTTTTCCGGCTGCTAATCAAAAAACAGTACCCTGGATCTGACTTTGACCTAATATTGGTTTGGAATAAGCAGGATGTTCCTGAGCAGGTTAAGTCTGTCCTGATCTCGTTGGCTGAAATTGTGTTAGAAAAACTCACTGATGAAAGCAGGCCGGTTGCTAACGTTACCCAGTGGTGCAAACGTGAAGCATGCTGGAATGAATTAAAGAAATTAACGCTGCATTTGCCTGCAGAAATTGAAAGCTGTCTTATTACAGTTGACGAGCAAAAAGCAGCACAGAGAGCAGCAAAAAAGGATCAAAAAGTAGTGAATGATATACAGGCACAGGCCGAGGCTGTAAAAATCAGCGCTGAAACATGGAAACGGTTGGCTGAGTTTGCTGTTGCAAATCATTTGGTTTCTCCTGCAGATGCTTCTGCTCTCGCTATCGCCTGTAAAATACCGGAGAAAATTCCTAACAGTTACCAGAGCAAGCGCCTTCTGGCACTGCTTAATCGTGCCGTCGAAGAAGGATTCAGTCTTGCTCAATGATTGGAGGACATAATAAGATGCTGAATGTGGTCGATCTTTTTGCCGGAGCTGGCGGTCTAAGCCTCGGCTTCCAACAGACTCGGAAGTACCGCATCAAGGTCGCGTTTGAAAACAACCCTGCGATGCAGGCCACATATAAAAAGAATCACCCAGGCGTCGAAGTGCGCGGGGATGTCTATGAAGCTGATTATGATGAGATAAACCGTGACTATGGACCGATTGATGTCGTGATCGGCGGCCCGCCGTGCCAAGGTTTTTCTAATGCAAACCGGCAAAAGAATCACGCTGTCAGCCACAACAATGCACTGGTAAAAGAGTATGTACGTGCAATCAAAGAACTTAACCCCAAAGCCTTTGTCATGGAAAATGTCAGCATGCTTCGTTCGGATATTCACCGTTTTTACTTATCTGCAGCCGACATCCCACTGATTGAAAGCGGTGTTCTCGAAACAAAAGCATCAAAAATACAGCTGCTTGATAAGCCATTTTTATTTGACGGAGTTATCGAGATTGTTCAGAGCGAGGAGAAAATAACGCAGTATCTCTGGCCGGAAGCAGACTATAACGAACTCAATGTGATCTATAAATATTCAAAAAATTATGTCAAAATGGCTAATGCTCTCATTGGACATAAAGAGAAACTTATTAAAATAGCAGAGCTGCATGTGGATAATAGTGATGGGTCACCGATCCAAGAAGCAGATAAGAAAGCGTTCTCGGCAGTCGCTGATTACTATGCGCATTTGATAAACATTACCCAAGTGAAGGAACTTATTGAACCGGCTATTATGTATCAGCGTATGCTGAGTCATGCGAAAGAGATCTTTGATAACCATTTGATAGTTGATGATTACCCCGTTGAAAATGGTCTCAGTGCTGAAATTCGATCATTCGCTGTCTATGATTATATAAACGCTGAACTCGGTACAGGAGCAGATGGATATGCTATTGTCCCAGATGTTCTTTGTGCTGCGGATTTTGGCGCTCCCCAAAAACGAATGCGCTTTATTGTAATGGGGATAAAAAAAACAATCACCGATACAGTAAAGCTGCCCAAGGGAAAATATACCGAGGATACATATCGCACGGTATATGATGCCATTGCTGATCTCGAAGATGTTGAGCCAGTCTATGATCTGGAAGATGATGTTGGGATTAAATTATCAGAGCCTGCAGAAATCAGCGAGCTGGGAAAAAAGTTACGTGATTCTCCTATTCTTATGAATCATATTATAACAAGAACAACGGATGTCGCTATGGAACGATTCAAGGCTCTTCAGCAAGGAGAAAATTTTCACGCACTGAATCCAAAACTCAAAATAAATACGTATACTGACGCTTCACGAACTCAGAACACTATCTATCTGCGATTGGACTACAAACAGCCCTCCGGCACCGTGGTCAATGTCAGGAAATCTATGTGGATACATCCAACTAAAAATCGAGCAATCAGTGTCCGTGAGGCTGCAAGACTGCAAACTTTTCCTGACAGTTTTGTTTTTACTGGGTCAAAAGACAAGCAGTATCAGCAGGTCGGCAATGCTGTTCCGCCGATAATGGCGAAATCAATTGCAAAAAAACTGGCAAGTCAGTTAAAAAAATACGGCGAGGATTGATTCACGAATGGCGGATAATCACAGCAAAGAAATCCGAAGCAAGAATATGTCCCATATCCGCAGCACAAACACGAAGCCGGAAGAGCGTGTCAGGAAATATCTTTTCTCAAAAGGGTTTCGCTATCGCAAGAATGTACGAGAATTGCCGGGATGCCCGGATATTGTACTTCCCAAATATAAAACAGTTGTTTTCGTGAATGGGTGTTTTTGGCACAAGCATGACTGCCCTCGTTTTGTTTGGCCTTCTTCGAATGTCGAATACTGGATTCCTAAGATCAACCGAAATGTGCAGCGCGACCAAAAGAATTATCACGAGCTCCAGCGGATAGGATGGAACATTGTTGTGGTCTGGGAATGCCAACTAAAGAAGGCTGCATTTAATTCCACTATGGATTATGTGATTTCCTGCATTATGCAGGGCTGTGAAGATGAGGAGAAAGAATAAATGCACAGAGCATACTACGCATCTTCAATTCCAGACTTTCTCGCGGCTGAAGATGAATGGATCTTGGGCCAGCTGCTGATACATGATGAATTTGAAACAACTGATCTCCAGAAAAACGCTTGGCGCGAAGAAATATCCATTTTGAAATCACAGCTTGCGGTTTTTTCTAACGGCAGCATTATATTTGAGTATACGATTCCACGTATTGGTCATCGCATAGATGCTGTCTGCATCATTGAAGGTGTTATTTTCCTCCTTGAGTTTAAGGCCGGCGGCAATGAATATAAAAAGTCAGCCGATGACCAAGTAATGGACTATGCACTTGACTTAAAATATTTTCATGAGGCAAGCCGGTGCCGATACATTATTCCGATCAGCGTTCCAACTGAAGCACCTGCTTGTGAGAATACAGTCTGTTTTATGGATGACCGTATAGCGCAGGTTCTCCATTGCAGCAAATCCACACTTCAGCACGAATTGTGTAAAGCGCTGTCCCTCACAAGCGGCTCAGATCTTTCCCTTGAACATTGGCTGGACTCACGATATGCACCAACACCAACCATTATTGAAGCAGCACAAGCTTTGTATCGTAATCACACTGTTGCGGAAATCTCCCGCAATGATGCCGGTGCACAGAATTTAACTGAGACAACTAAGGCAATCAGCAGGATCATTGATAAATGCAAACTTGAGCACAGAAAGGCGATTTGCTTCGTAACAGGTGTGCCGGGGGCAGGAAAGACGCTGGCAGGACTAAATATTGCCAATGAACGGCACCAGTTTGAAAAGGATGAACACGCAGTTTTCCTCTCAGGCAATGGCCCCTTGGTTGATGTTCTTCAAGAGGCACTTGCACGTGATCGTGCAGCAAGATGCAGCATAAGCAAAGAATCTGCAAAGCGCGAAACGAAGGCATTCATCCAGATTATCCATAAGTTTAGAGACGAAGCATTGACAAGAAATGGGCCTCCGATTGAGAAAGTTGCCATTTTTGATGAAGCTCAACGAGCGTGGGGCAGGGATGCCCTGACAGATTTTATGGCTCGCAAAAAGGGGGTTGCTGGATTTAACCAGTCTGAGCCGGAATTTCTTATCAGCATTATGGACAGGCACAATGATTGGGCTGTAATTATCTGTCTTGTGGGCGGCGGCCAAGAAATATATACTGGTGAAGCAGGTATACAAGACTGGTTTTTTGCCCTCCAACATAGATATATGAATTGGGATATATATCTGTCTGACAAGATGACTGATTCAGAATATATAGGCGATTCTTCTTTGGAAAAACTTCTCAGCGGAAGAATATATCAAGTTGAGCGCTCACTTCATTTGGGTGTCTCCCTCCGCTCATTCAGAAGCGAAAGACTCGCCGCATTTACGAAAGCACTGTTAGACAATGAACCATCGAAAGCGGCAACGATCTATTCTGAACTGAACAAGTCTTATCCTATTGTACTTACAAGAGATTATTCCAAAGCAAAGAATTGGGTGAGGAAAAAAGCCAGAGGGACAGAACGGTATGGCTTGTTGGCCAGCTCGGAAGGAAAGCGGCTTCGCGGAGAAGGAATTTGGGTCCCGGCGGATATTAATCATGTTGGCTGGTTCCTTAATGGGAAAGACAATGTAGATTCTTCCTATTATTTAGAGGTTGCTGCCTCTGAATTTAAAGTGCAGGGCTTGGAAATAGACTACGGTCTCCTTGCCTGGGACGCGGATTTGCGATATGTGAAGGGACAATTCGACTATTTTAGATTCCGGGGATCAAGCTGGAATCATATCAACATTGAGCAGCGCCAAAAGTATTTGAAAAATACGTATAGAGTTTTACTGACACGTTCCCGTCAAGGATTAATTATCTATGTGCCGAAAGGCACAGACCCTTCGGTTGATCCGACGAGAGACAGTAAGCTCTATGATGATATTTTTAATTATCTGTGTGCATGCGGAATTGCACAATTATGAATGGGCGCGGCAATGACAGTTGAAGTCTTTGCGGAGGCATGATATGGACACAAAAGAATTTGAGAGAATCTTGAATGAGACGATCATTCCAAGCACAGCTTCAAATGAAGAGCAAGTGGAAAAAATTGAGCGGCTATATGGTTGCGCTGCAAGTAAAATGCCCCCAATGCTGTTTCGATACCGCAGGTGCGATGAAAGAAGTCTCGATGCATTTTATAAAGACAAAGTCTGGATATCCACTCCAGAAAGCATGAACGATGGGTTTGATACACGGTTATTTTACGACAAAAAACCAATTATCGAATGGCTCAACTGGTTTGAATCAGAAAACGCTAAAGCTGGTTTAAAAAGCTTTTTTGCAGAAGAGTCCGAGCTTCCAGCAAATATTGCAGAGATACCTGGGATGGAGCAAGCGTTTAATGCTATTAAGATTGCTCCTTTACAGCAAAAAGATGATTTCATTGCAAGTTTTCATAGTTTTGTATATGAAGATGTCAGTGCAGTATCTGAAGCAATCGCATCAATTGCTCAGCAATCACTAAAGTTTTGCTGCTTGAGTGAACGAATAGATTCATCAGCAATGTGGGGGCTTTATTCTGAAAATGAAACAGGGTTTGCCTTAGCTTATGATTGTAAAAACCTTTTCTCAGATGTGCCTTTGGAAAATGGGTTCAATCGAACATGCACCTGCCTCCCCATTATATACAGTGACAGCAGGTATCAAGTTCCATTGGATTGTATACAGTCTATGATCGCCTACAGATTAATGTATCTTGCCATAACCCGATCCAACTATGGGGCTTTTGCACCGCAAGCAGCAGTTAATCTCTTAAGCACAATTCCTCTTCCAGATAAGCTGTTTGCTACAAAAATTGCGCTATATAAATCGAATGAATGGAGAAGAGAAGAAGAATGGCGTTTGTTCTGTACAAGCTCAAATGAACCAGCTTTTCAGAATGAAGCACATAGTTGTTTTACCCTCAAGCCAAAAGCTATTTATCTTGGGCGGAGGATTAAACCAATTTTCGAGAAAATACTTACGGATATTGCGAGAGAAAAAGCCATTACGATTTATAAAATGAGATTGGATGATAATTCTCCCGCGTATGAATTATTGCCTGAACATATAGAGAACTAATAATTGAAAGGCAAGAGCTTTGCATGACGCTCTTGCCTTTCGGTTTTATTCTTCTGTTTCGGTATAAGCCATGTCGGTCAACTCACGCAGTTTTTCCTGAAGCAGCTTTTTATCCGGCAGCTGCAGTGTATAGTCAGATACCATTGTAGGCGACATGCTCCGGCTCAGCGCGTACTCAACCACCGTGTCATCCTTGCTGGCGCAAAGAATCAGACCGACACTTGGATTTTCGTTTGGCTTCTTCACGTGTAAATTTCACTGCGACAGCACCATCTGCACGCATTTTTAGCACCGCCGTCACGGAGTTTTAGCACCAGCTTCACGGGGCATTGCCCCATCCATCATCCGCCCTCTATACTTGGTTTAGCACCCGGAAGCGTGACTCAACCATAAGGAGGGAGTCGAATGACCGACTACCGCAACATTCTTAGACTGTACAGTCAAGGGCACAGTCAACGTGAGATGGAACGTGAGCTTCAGTGCTCAAGGCATACCATTTCAGCGGTTCTTGTCCAGGCTGCCGCAGCCGGGGTCTCCTGGCCACTGGATGATTCTGTCACCAACGAGGATATCCAGGAGATCTTGTTTCCCGGGAGGTATGCGTATGCTTCTCCGTATACCGTGCCGGACTTCCGGTACATCCATGAGGAACTCGCCAAGAAGGGTGTAACTCTCACACTGCTTTGGGAGGAATACTGCCAGCGGGTTCGTTCCACCGGCGGCGTTCCGTATATGTATACGCAGTTCTGTGAGAAGTACCGCCGCTGGGCCCGCGTGACGAAAGCCACCATGCGTATCTCTCACAAGCCGGGAGACGCTATGCAGGTAGACTGAGCCGGAGATACGCTGTACATTACGGACTCTGTTACCGGCGAGCTGACGCCTGCGTATATCTTCGTGGCCGTTCTGCCCTGCAGCTGGTACACCTACGCAGAGGCATGCAGTGACATGAAGCAGGAACGCTGGCTTCTGTGCCACGTCCACGCCTTTTCGTACTTTGGAGGCGTTCCCAGGCTGCTCATTCCGGATAACTGCAAGACGGCAACGACTACCAATACCCGGTACGAAACTGTGCTGAACAGGAGTTACCAGGAGCTTGCCGAGCACTACGGAACAGCAATCGTACCTGCCAGGGTAAAGAAGCCGGACGACAAAGCCGCCGCGGAGGGTTCGGTGCGCTTTGTATCCACCTGGATCACCGCCGCACTGCGTGACAGGAAGTTCTTCTCCCTTGCGGAAGCACAGCAGGCCGTGCAGGAGAAGCTGGAAGAGCTGAACCAGCGTCCGTTCAAGAAACGTCCTGGCTGTCGGCTTTCTGCATATGAACAAAAAGAAAAGGCATTTATGCAGTCACTGCCGTTGCATGGCTACGAGCCTGCCGTGTGGCTACATCCCAAGGTGGGCTATGACTATCTGGTCTCTGACGGCGTCAACAAGTACTCCGTGCCGTGTGACTTGATCGGTGAAAAGGTGGACGTCCGCCTGACAGGTCATATTGTAGAGGTGTTTTACAAGCAGACGCGGGTCGCGGCCCATATCCGGCTGGACAAGCCTCAGCGCGATCCTGTGGTGAAGCCGGAGCATATGCCGGAAGCGCACAGGCGCTATTTGAACTACAACGCCGAGAATTTTGCTGCTTGGGCCGATACCGTTGGTCCAAATACAGCTGAAACCGTGCGGCGCTTCCTCGCCAGTGGACGCGAAGCCGAGCAGGGCTTTAAGGCCTGCGCCAGCCTGATGAAGCTGGGCTCCCGACACGGTGTGCAACGTTTGGAGGATGCCTGCGAACGGGTGCTGCGTCTGACCTTGACGCCTACAGTACGCGATATTAGCGTCTTGTGCAAGGCCTCTGCTGAACGCAAGGAAGAAGCCCCACAGGAAGTGCGTAAGGAAGGCAGTCATGGCATTACCAGAGGCGCGGCCTATTACCGGAAAGGAGGCCAGCGCCATGAATAATCCGTCTACCATCCAGCAGCTTCGCGACATGAAGTTCAGCGCAATGGCGAATGAGCTTGAACACCAGCTACGTGATCCCACCGCTTATGCACAGATATCCTTTGACGACCGCTTCGGTCTGCTGGTCGATGCGGAATGGAACCGCAGGCAGGCGAACAAGCTGAACCGCTGCATCCGCGAGGCACGCCTGGATATTCCTTCTGCCACATTGGAAGGGATAGAATACTATGAAGATCGCCGGCTGGACAAAGCCGAGATGTCCCGCTATGCCACCTACGCCTACATTGAGGAAGAGCACCATATTATCCTGAAAGGCGCGACCGGCAGCGGCAAGACTTATCTCGCCTGTGCGCTTGGCAACGCTGCCTGCAGAAAGTTCAAAACGGTACGCTACGTCCGGATGCCGGAGCTTTTGGACGAACTCACTATTGCCCGGGCGGAAAACCAGTTCCGGAAGGTCACGAAAACCTACGCCAAAACGGATCTTCTCATCTTGGACGAATGGCTGATGCGGCCGCTGTCGCTGCAGCAGTCCTATGACCTGTTTGAGATCATTGAGGCGCGTACCAAGCACGGCTCCACCATCTTCTGTACACAGTACGATACGGACGGCTGGTACGACCGGATCAATACCGATCCCACCCAGGACAGCCCGATCAGTGACGCCATTATGGACAGGATCGTCCACAACGCCTATGTGATCTCCGTTGAGGGCAGAGTCTCCATGCGCGAGCGCCACGGCCTGACGGCGCAGTTGAAGGGCGGGACGGACAAGTGAAACCGCTCAAATCTTATCTACGGCAAGAAATGCAGAACTATCTGGCGATCGTTCCAGATGCCGCCGAGCAGGAGCTTGCTGAACTTGATGTGTGGGTGCGGCAAGGCAACAGCCCTTACTGCAACCCCGCTCATGTTGCCGACGAGCAAGGCCGGGAGATGCCATTCATTCACGCGATGCGGGTTGAGAAAGAGCTTGCCGATAACACTGCAAGCGAGATTACCAAACCTTACGATTAGTCTGTACTCGGCGGCGGTCAGCTCTGCTGGCCGCTGCTGTATAAAAAAGATACTGGCGCTAAAACTCCGTGACGGCGGTGCTAAAAGTGCGTGCAGATGGTGCTGTCGCAGTGAAATTTGCACGCGCCCGAGTTTGACACATTAGAGTAGGAAATCAAATAAACAATCAGCCCCAACGGATCTGATTTTTCGATCCGTTGGGGCTTCGCTTATTCTGATTCTATTTAGAGCTCTTCCCATCTAAGCCCCAGTTTTTCCATCCGGGCGCGGATTTCAGCACGCGGGCGTTTGAGCGCGGCGGACATCTCCTTGATATCCGACCCGATCTGGAAAGCCTGACGCAGCCAGCTATCCTCCTCGTGCGTCCAGGGCTTTCCTTGATTCTCATGGAGCGGCGCGGAATTGATGGCCGCGATGGCGTCGAGATTATCCAGAATAAACTGCTGGGCTTCCTTGCTGTAGATGACTGCGGTGTATTCTCCGTTCTGCCCATTGCGCACGGCGGTAGTGATGCCGAGATTTTTGCCTGCCTCCGTGGGGCGCTTGTTCCTGCTGCCGTTGGGGCTCTCTTCCTCAAAGAGCAGGCCGGACTGCATCAGAAAGGCCGTGATGCTGGTGGTCTTCAACTTCTGCACGGTGCTCAGATCCACCAGCTCGTTGAGCCGCTGGGCGATCACGCTCACCGTGACGGGCCAGTCTCCGAAGGGATAGCGCGCCCGGTCCTCGAAGGAGAGTACAAAGGGCGCTTTCTCGCTGCTCTTCACAGACTTGACCTGGATGCCGCCATTCTCGATTACCTGCCGCAGCACGTCCGACACATAGAACAGGCAGCGGGAGATGCGCACATTGTTGATGATCTCACCCTCCGGCACCTCGCGCCCCGTGAGCGGGTCTATGCCCCTTGCCAGCTTGTCCAGATATTCCTTCGCATGCTGCATGATTTCCAGATCCGTCATGTCCCTGTCCTCCCTACAATCTCCCGATAAGCCTCCGGATCGGTATCTCCTTCCGTGCTGAAAAGCAGCAGAACCGAATCACTGTTGAACTTGAGCGCCTGCTTTACATCCCCAAAAGCATCCTGCGCCATCAAAGACGCGAGTCCGGCGGTGACCGCACCGGATTCGCCGGAAACGACACCGGCTTTGTTCAAGCAACGCATCCCCTGGACTGCGACCTGATCCGGGCAGGAGAACCAGGCGTCTGCCTGGCGGAGCAGGATTGGCCACGCGAGCGGGCAGACCTCGCCGCAGTTGAGCCCGGCCATGATCGTCCTGCCGCTCCCGGCTGCCGCGTGCATTTTTCCGTCGGCCGCCGCCACGGATTCAAAGACGCAGGCGGCCTCCGTCGGCTCTATGATCGCCGCGGTCAAATCGGAATCCGGGTATCGGTTCCGCAGCCAGCCGAGAACACCGCCGGCCATCGCGCCGACCCCCGCCTGCAGGAAAACGTGCGTCGGGGCAAGGCCCAGTTCCTCCAACTGTTCGGATGCCTCCCGGCACATGGTGGTATAGCCCTGAATGATCGTCCGCGGGATGTCCTCGTACCCCGGCCAGGAGGTGTCCTGGATCAGTAACCAGTCGTGTTCGTCCGCCATTTTCGCTGCGTATCGTACTGCGTCGTCATATCCCAGCTCGGTGATAACAGCCTCTGTTTTCCCAATGTCCCGGATCGCCTGGGCACGCGCTTGTACGGAGCCCTTCGGGAGGTATACATGTGCCTGACAGCCGAGCTTTGCCGCGGCCCATGCCACGCCCTTTCCATGGTTGCCGTCTGTCGCGGTGACAAAGTGCAGCTCCGCGATTTGCCGGTGAACATTGTCGGATTGCAGCTCGGAGAAGCTCGTCTCACGATAATCCAGACCCAGTCTGTCGCAGACGGCGCGGAAAACCGCATAGGATCCGCCGAGCCCCTTGAACGCCTTCAGACCGAAACGCGTGGATTCATCCTTGATAAAAGCAGCCCTGATCCCGAGGCTTTTGGCCAGTTCAGGCAGCGGCACAAGCGCAGTCCGCGCATACTCGGGCAGCGCTTCATGAAAAGCCTGAACAGATGCGGTCTCGGCCGGGCTGAGAAATGCCGGTCCCTTTCCGTGGTCAGGCGACGCGTTTACGAT
>Ga0247611_10001101_pt1 | contig 49975 bp, 36 predicted proteins | sample 177DNAGHGhighgp2_FD_192422 | JGI IMG/M metagenome (GOLD analysis project Ga0247611, IMG submission 192422) | Sheep rumen microbial communities from Palmerston North, Manawatu-Wanganui, New Zealand - 1770 DNA GHGhigh gp2 | ecosystem: Host-associated > Mammals > Digestive system > Stomach > Rumen... | reverse complement strand
TATGCCTCAGCGTACTCTACCTGACCACTTTTTACTCCCACAGGTCAAGTGGTCAAGTCAAGTGGTCAAGTCAAGTGGTCAAGTTTCATCATTCCATATATATCTCTGTTTAGAACTATTCGGCTTGCCTGGAATAGTAAGCTTAATCTTTTGTGAATCAATCAATGGATTAAGTATTTTATTATTTCACAAGCCATGAACCTTTTTTCTTGGATCCGATTCTTTCAATCGCGCCATCGTCCAGCAACTCTTTCATTAGCATTTGCACTGTTCTTCTGGATTTATCCATTATTTCTGACAGTTCAACTTGCGTTAATGACGGATTTTCTTTAAGAAGCAGCAATATATATTCACGGTCAGTCATCTGGCTTTTCTGCGCTTTATTTTGCGCTTTATTTTGCGCTTTATTTTGCGCTTTATTTTGCGCTTTATTTTGCGCTTTATTTTGCGCTTTATTCTGCGCTTTATCATAGGCATAATTGAGATTCCAAAGCGTAAGGAAGAAATTATAACCATCCGTATAAAACACAGGCTTTAGTTCTTCATTCACCTGAACCCTTTCAGCAATTCTTTACTGCGCCTGCCTCAGCGGCCTCGATCTCAATCCTTGCGAGATCTGAGCTGATATCCATCGCCTGTCTGTTTATATTCTTTGCAGTCATCCCAAAAGCATTCAGGATTGCTTTCTGGTTCGCAGTCACAGAATAATCCAGGTTATACGTATTATCCGCACCTTTTAGCAGCTCTATCTTTTCCAGCTCCTTCAGCGCTGCTGGCACAGTCATGTAATTCTGCTTCTTTTCTATACGCTGTTCTTCATCTTTTAAGAGCGTATATATCCGGTTTCTGATGATGGTGGCTACAAAACCTATGAAAATCTTGGTTTCGTATGATTCATTTGAGTACACTCTTTCTGCCTTATTTCCCAGATATGATTTATCTCCACTGAACGTTTTCTCGGATCCGTCACGGCTCTTGTATAGTATCAGTGCTTCTTCAGCAGTCATCTTATCGGATGTGACTATCGCAAAATAGCCGCACAGTTTGATCTCGCGGTTTATGATGTCGGTCTTTTCCGAAGCTGCCATAAACTTCTCATCCTCCAGCCCTTCATGCCAGAATATAAGGTCGAAGTATTTCTTATAATCACCGCCCGGATGTATCGGTTCTCCCATGCATTCCTTGAGCTTCTTGCCCATGAGGTCTATCTTGCCCTCAAGCTTCTCCCTTTCGCCGGCTTTCTTCCCGTCATCATAATAGATATGGAAATACCGCTCCTTCTCGTCCGTGGCGAACAGCTTCCTCTTTACAGTCGTGCCGCTCACCTTGAAGGTACGGATGCTGCATTTGCGGTCATTCTCAAACGTTCCCTGCACGTCAAGTATTATATCACTTACGAGCGATTTCATGCCTTTTACCATGATCACGAAATCATATCCGTTGGCATCCATGAATTCTATGTTTTCTTTACAGAAATAGCCTCTGTCAAGGATGAATCCCACATGCCCATAACCATAGCTCTTCGCTTTTTTCAGTGTGTACTGCAGCTGTGATATGTCAACGATGCTTCCGGGATAGCTCTCATAAAACAGTGGCTCACGGTTATTACGTTCGTATGCTATCGCATAATTGAATATATCTGTCTCGAGCCCTTCTTTTGCGTGGCCGAGTTCGACCATATCGATATCTCCGGCCTGGCTTATCTTATTCGTAGAGTCGTACGATATATAGATTTTTTCCCTGTGGTCCCTTCCCTTATTCCATTCGTTTAGGAACCGTATGCGCTGATCGACTGTAACCTCCTGTAGGAAATCCGATACTTTTGAATCGCTGTATACCTTCATGTCATCAGTGAACAGCGCATGATTATATGCGTAATCCGGATAATACTGTCCTGCATTATCCTCAGTGATAATGGAGTAAGCTGCAAGATCGAGGAACAGGCCTGCATCACGTCCTATTATCCTGGCTATCATATCGTCAAGGTGATATTCAGCAATGATCTTTCTTATTACTATGAACGCTCCGATATGGATGCATCCGCTCCTTAACTGTCCGTCTTTTTCTGACGGGAGCAGTTCCCTTGGAAAGAATTTCAGGAATTTCTCGTTAGGGTACATGAACGATGTCTGTTCATTATCCCTTTTCCCGATGCAGGTTCTTTTAGGCTCGGTATATTTTTTCTCCTTCGAATACACCCTGCCATGCTCGTAATAAACATATGGTGTTCCGCTTATAGTTTTGACTGTAATCTTGCCTTCCGTATCCGGTATTTTCACTCTGCAGTTCAGGTACATTTGCGATCCTCCTTCGAGGGTTAATTAACCCTTCATTATTGTACCACAAATGCACTTGGATTGCAAGCAAAAAATCGTGAAAACCCTTGATTTTCCTAACTTTTTTAAGTTTTCAATTCGAGTCCTAAATCATCGAGGGTTAATTATTTAGGAAGTTAAGACTCTTAACTTTTCTTCAGAATAATGAAATCAGAGTTTGAAGCCAGAACAGTATATGTACAAAGCGGTGTAGACATTTTATTTATACCTTACTGTCAAAGATTGGATCTTATCATTTTATTTCGATTTTTTCAATTTTTTTCATTATCTCAAAAAAGAATTCATTTTATTACTATATGAATTCTTTTTTCCTTTTATACTCGTTATTTTATAGCAATCAGATAGGTTTACCATTTTTATATAAACGAAAAGAGATCCCCACACGAACTCCTTTCCCATCATATCATTATAGGCAATTGCGAAATTTTTATTTCCCTCATTCGTAGTAAAATCGTAGTAAAAATCTGGGGCTAACTACTCCCCATAGGGGGGGTTCATTTGAATCCCAAAAACTGCTCAAGGGGTTCATTTTTCCCAAAATCCGGCAAAGGGGGTTTCATCGTTAAAAGGTGTATAATTATCTTCCGGTTTAATTCACTGATTAAAAATTGTACTGCATGAAATTTCCGTTATGCTTAAATCCATATGATTCGTATAATTTTACACCCATGTCGGATGCTGTAATATAAATTGTTCCGCAGCCATATTCTTTGGCCTCTTTTACTACTCTGTCAAGTAACTGCGTGGCGATTCCAAGTCTTCTATAGTTCGGATCTGTATACATACTAGATAAGATACCTAATTTCCCTGAAGGGCAGGTGAAGTAAGGCGGCTTTTCCGCGAAAGACATACCGCTTGTTCCGACTATCTTATCACCATCAAATGCCAGCCAGGAAACATAGGTGCCGGCAGCAAGATTTCTTTTATAAAAATCCATAAGTGATGCTTCAAGGTTTACATCCTGTGGAACTGTTTTTCCTTCTGATGTGTATTCCTCCGTCAATTGGTCTATTCTCATTTTTATAATTCTGCTTAATTCTTTCTCTGACAATTTTTTATAAACAATACCCATTTGGTTTCTTTCCTTTCATACATTATCCTGAAAGTTAATCGTTCTAAATCTCATTAATTATTCTGGGCATTCTGATTTTAAGTATAATACCCTAAATGTGTATTATATCATAAAACAGTCAAAAATATACATTAAACCCCAAAAATTTTCCGGTCAGATCACATTCATCTGACTGTCCATATATTTCTCGAACTGTTCACGCTTGATCAGTGCTCTGTTGCCGTTCCATTGAACAAAATCTTCTTCAGAATGCTCCTGAACAAAGAGCTTCAGCTTCTTGTACCCAATCCCGAAATACTCTGAAGCCTCATTCAGCGTTAGCGTGTACTTCTGCCACCAAGGCAGTTCTTTTTTTGATATCTGTGCTCATCCTCAGGCACCTCCCTTCTATCTTCCTAAGCGCCTTTGAACGAGATAATTCCGGTAAAAGCTGAAAAAAGGACAAAATCCAACGAGATCCAACCGACACCGCTCTTTTCCGTGATAAATTTTGTCAATGCAATCCCGGTAAGCTGCTGCTTGGTGGCACCGCTCTGTGAAGCACTTATAAGTACACCCACTGTAAAGTCAGGCAATAAACCATGTTCGATGAATGAATAATAAGACATTATAAGGCTATGTCTCCGCAATAGAGGCATAGCTATTTTTCTCTTAAAAAAAATCTCTCAAATGTGGTATAAATATAACTGATACATGGAGCGTGACCAATCGTGAGGTGATTGCTATGAATATTGCCATCGTTGATGATGAACCTGTATTCTTGAAACAACTTCATAACAGATTAAGAGAAATGAACTTCCCGACTGTGAGATACACGAATTTTCAAGTGGAACGGATTTGTTAAGTTTCTATGTTAAAGTAATGTATTAAGTTATCATACTTGATGTTGAAATGCCTAATCTTAACGGTTTGCAGACCGCCAAAAGGATTAGACAGATAGATAATTCTGTTATTATTTCTTTCCTGACGAATAAGGTAGATACATCTGTTTTAACATCAACAAAGAAAGAACAAGGGCTTCATGGCATAGGGATAAACAGTATCAAATCCTCCGTTGATAGATTGGGTGGGTTAATAAGTTTCGATTATGATGACGGAATTTTTAAGCTGAACATTATGGTTCGTAATTGTTTGCTGCTATAATTATTTGACTTTCGGTACAAGAAAGCGACATTTCAGTACACGTTGCAGCATTTTTACGTAAACACTATTGAAAATATTTCCGGTGTGTGCTATGATTTTTTGCTGGAAGTGATTCAGAAATGATTTCAAAACTTGCAAAGAACGTAGCATACTTTTTTGTCATGGTGATGCTGGTTTTCTCTTACGGCATTTGCAATATAAGCGGTCAAATTGCTCAGATATTCAGCATTGGCTTCATAACGATAGCATTGCCCATCATTTTCTGTATCGCCCCCGTTATGCATCCGAATAAACCGATGTCAGAGGAAAAAGGTGTCAAGCTAAGGAAACGAAGTATTATACTTGCCGTTGCCCTTTCCGCTGCTGTGATCGCACTGCTTGTATTCCAATATCGAAAAATAAGCCTTTATGTATCAAGTGTAATACTGCTGTCAGCAATCATGGCACTGCTCGGTCGCTTCTTGAATCGGGGGGATAACAGTAAACGATGACAATGAATGAGAAAAAAGAAGTATTTGGGCAATTATAATTCTTGCTCTGGTCAGGGTAGCATTGTATCTTGCAAACGGCAGTGCTTGCGGCATTACGTTCTATCAGCCCCCAGAGCCTGACTTATCTGAGCTGTTTGAAAGGAGGAAGATAATTTGTCATGATAAAAGATGCTAAAAGATACATCACTATACTTTTAATTCTTTCAACTTGCCTTTTCCTTTTCAGTTGCAGTTTTTTTTCTAATTCAGACGATTTTGATGAAGTCTCTGTACAAACCGAGTTCGGTGACATATTTAACTTATCATTCGATAGCTATAAAGTAACAACAATTATTCAGCACAATGAATCTGATTTTTATTTGGTATTCAATCGAAAAATAGATGCACATGATATCATAGGAATCAAAAACAATTCAGAGATAAAAGCCTATAGAATTGATGATGTGATTTTTTATGATAATGGAAACGGATTCGTTCAATTTGATGGTAATTTATCATCAAACACAATAATAACAGATTTAGTAAAATCAAATCTTCTTGTTAGTTACTGTTTTTTTAAAAGCAATATAGACTATTATTATAGTGATAGTTTATATAAAACGGAGATAAAATCTATGCTTAATTCCATATGTAACAATGAGTATAAAGAACTTTCATGCTATGGATTAACGGAAGAAACATTAGAAAATACATCTGATATGGAACATATAGAGCAATTGGCAAAAGATTTATTAAGTGGAAATTAAGTCATAATCAGAATTGTGGAGCATACCACAACAGGCACAAACCCTATTGGAACTGAATAAACGCAAGCCCTCAGAAACGCTCTGTAAGCGTTTCTGAGGGCTTTTTCATTCCCATTTTTTAATTACTATCCAAATAATCTTCAAGTTCTTCTTCTGTAAGGTTTAAATACTGTGTCACTGTATCTCCGTCAGTTATGAGCAACCTGCCGTTAATCCAAGTGTATTTAAATCCATTAACCCTTTCAATATCATCGCATAAATAGAAGTTATCCTTATCAAAAACATACTCCGTTTTCTCTCCATCAAGATCAAAGTATGCAGTACCATCATCTTTAACAACAAGAATTCCCTTTTTCCCTTCTTCGAGCAATTCCTCCAACTCTTCTATCGTCGCTCCCTCTTTGGAAATTGAGATGCGCTTATAGTATCCGGGCACCTCTTTATCTTGCCCTAAATATACCCCTCTTTCATCTGTGAGCGGATGATACCCACTATCATCCTCTATAGATTTATTAATTGTTGTTACTACCGTATTATCTACAGGGTTACATGAACATAGGAAGCAAGCAAAAACAAGCATCAAAGCTACTAATACGTTCTTTTTAAATATAGTTTTCACACAAATCGTTTTTTTACTATTACCTGGCATTTTTGTTCCTTTCAAACTTATAAGCTTTTGCTTACATAGTTAAAGTAGAATTTAATAGCAGCTAAAAAGCAACAACTGCGCATTTCATTATAATTGCTGGTTATTCGTTTGTAAATAGACAAAAGCGCAAATTAAGAATTGTTCACGATCATCTGCCAAAAGAGGCTCAACCTTCACACTCCATAATGTATTCTAACTATATATCACCTGCGCATGATAATTGCAAGCATAATTATCGTGCGTATAAGAAAAAAGCGGTTTGCATTCATTATTGATTGCAAACCGCCTATAATATCGTCAGTATAGATGCTAAATCAAAAGCTTTATCTTTTTACTGCTTATGTATCGTATCAATATTATCCTTAAGCATGGAGAACACCTCGTCTACATTCACATGATAATCCTTTTTAGGGCTGCTAAATGCTCCTCCATGAATCGATACTGGTATCTGAGCTCCTTCCACATTTATGGTCTCGCCGTTCTTCTTAAACGCCTTATCAATAATGGCGTTCGCATATGCTATATCCTCTGTCGTTGTGAAGACCACAAACTCGTCTCCTCCTATCCTAAGCAGAAGGTCGTTCTCGCCGCAAGCCTCCTCAAGTCGCTTCATAATCTCAAGTATCGCTGCGTCACCTGCTTTTCTGCCATAGGTATCGTTAATGTGCATTAGGCCTACTAAATCCGCACAAACATATGCATTATTTTTTCTCTCCTGTAACACATCATACAACTGGTCAATAGAATATCTGATTCCACTCATAAACACATCCTCACTTTCGTTGATCTCAGGAGGAGCAAGTTTAGGCGTGTGACCTGTAAAGTGTCTATGCTTTCTGAATTCCACCGGTGTGATGCCCCACACCTTCTTAAAGCCTCTCGTAAAGCTTTCATGTGAAGAATAACCATACTTCAACGCGATATCGAGTACGTTATCCTGCGATTGCACCAGATCCTGCGCTGCACACGAAAAGCGTCTTCTGATGATATATTCCTTCACAGAAGTGTGAAAAACATATTTAAATGTTTTCTGAAGCCCTGATACAGAAACATAGAGATGCTCGGCAACATCGTCAACCGTGATATTTCCCGCAATATTATTCTCAATAAATTCAAGTGCCCCAAGCAGCATTTCCCTATTGTCTGCCAAAACCGTGTCCTCCTTTCTATCATTTTTTTGATAGTCGATCGATCGAACCGTTCCAAGAATTCTTATACCTTATCCTAACATACTTTTTTGATAATGTCTTGACTTTTTATGTATCTTCAAATATTTTTTATTCCAAAATACTCAGTCAAAACTTATAAAGTGCATAAAAAGATAGATAACCTATGCATTTTCTGGTATATATACATCAAATTCCATTTCATTTTCATCGGGATTTACCTTAACATATATATCCCCGTAAAGGTAGCGGGCTATTTTTTTTGCTTCAAAAAGGCCTATGCCATTACCACCGACACTTTCTGCATTAGAACCTCGCCAGAAGCTATTGAATATGTAGGGCAGTTCTTTCTCACTAAGAACCTTGCCCTTATTTTTAATCACAAAATAATATCCGTCTTCTTCTTTACTTAAGCTTACATGGATACCTTCGCCATTTCCATACTTAATAGCATTTTCCATTATCTGAGACAAAATCCTGCAGATTCCACTCTTATCGCTCTTTACTATGGCATTATGATTTAATTCAAAAGTATAAGGTATGCTATTCACCTTCAGCCTGTTGCTATATTCTTCCTCTAGAAAGCTTCTTAGCTCTTCAAGGTAAAATGACTCTATTTTAGGTTCAAAATCAACAACTGTCCCAGAGGTTTTATCTATAAGTTCCTTCACTATTTCTGTTATATCATCGGCATTCTTATTAATTTTTCCAGCTATCTCGGCATCGCTCTTATTGATTTCTCCATTTTCCTGATAGAGACCTGTTCTGATTGCGTCTGCATACAGCTTGATATTTGCAACTGGTGTTTTTATTCCATGAGCAATAGTTGTAAGCATTGTCATCTGATCGCGACTTAGCTCGTCAACCTTCTTCTGTTTATTCTGCAGATTATCACTGAGCATATTTACTCCCCAGATAAATCTTCCGAACATTCTATTCTTTGTTTCAGGAAGCTTTTCCGTGATTTCATTCTTTGAGAGCTTTACAGGATAGTCAGAGATCTTCTCGAAAGGGCGAAGAACTGCTCCTTTTATATATATGCAGATAGTAATTGCAATAATAAATGCGATTACCAGACATGCATTTAAAAGAACATGGATTGCCCCTGCATCTTTCTCCTTATACCTAAACAAGAGAAAGCCAATCAAGGGAGTATCATCCTTGCCATAGAATTTCCAAACCTTATCCCTGGTATTCTCCTTATTTAGGAGAAGCGATTCATCTGTATTTTCTTTTTCGCTTATTGAAATATATACCGCCTCTTGAGGCAGCGCTGTCTTTCCATATTCCTTTTCTAGTTCAGCTCTGTTTTCCTTTAGATACTCATCAATTATTTTTTGTATTCCCTCACCTGTCAGGGGATCAATATAGCTATACTGAATTGTTCTCATTATGTACTTCTGACGTATTCCATCTACCGCCCTATTCATGAATATATTACTCGCCTCATTGCTCTTTTTCACAATAGAAGTATATAACAAATTAGCTGCCACAAAAAGTGCACCAAAAAGAAGTACTACAAATATATAAAGTTTCGACAACTTCTTCATTCATTAGTACCTCCAAATTTATATCCAACTCCCCAGACAGTCTGTATCAGCGCAGGTTTCTTAGGATCATCCTCTAGCTTTTCTCTAAGCCACCTAACATGAACATTAAGGCTTCCTTGCTCACTGAAGCAATCAAACCCCCAGACCTCATCAAAGAGCTTCTCTTTTCTGATAACCTGCTCAGGATGTCTCATCATATATTCAAGAAGATCAAACTCTTTTCCTGTTATAGAAACAACCTCACCATCCTTATAAACTGACCTGGTTGTAACATCCATGGTAATCCCGCCATATGTCAACAGCTGTCTATCCTCTGTCATATCATAGGCCCGGCGCATCAGAGCTTTTATTTTAAAACCAAGTACCTCAACGGAAAACGGTTTATCTATATAATCATCTGCTCCTAGCTCTAGTCCTAGAATCTTACTTTGATCATCCGTACGTGCGCTCATCATAAGTACCGGAAGCTTCTGCTTAAGTCTGATTTCTTGAAGTGCTTCATATCCATCCATTCCAGGTAGCATAACATCAAAAAGCAGCAGCTTAAAAGCTGCTGTTCTTAGTAGCGCTAGTCCCTCTTCTGCATTCATCCTCCACTCCACGCTATAGCCTTCGCGTCGCAGGAAATCCAAAATTAACCCGCCTAGTTCTTCGTTATCTTCAATCACAAGAATGTCATTCATTTTCATTTTCATCTTATCTCCGAAATACGATTGCTAGATTATTTACTCACATATGATTATAATAACACTATACAGCGTTTTTTTCTACTTGTTTCTCACAAACTCTAGTAAGTACCCACCTCCCAAAATACTGGAATATCATCTGCATGGTCACCCTTGGTAAATGCTACATGTATCTTGCCGGTAGCATAATCAACTATTACGGTATGAACATTTCCGGAGTTATGGACATTTGAAACAACGAACTGATCAACGACCTCTCTCGCTACAAGTCCCTTTGCATCTGCAATAGAGAACTTATCCTTCTCCTTAACCCATTTATTGTATTTCACAAAACGCGTTATATTAGACTCTGCTCCAGTAAATCCGTCCTGATTTCCTTTTGTAGCAAATGAGTTTACGATACAAAGTGCATCTGGGCTATCCCAGGCAAGGCCCTCCATAAGCTCCGATTCTGTAGTTCTAAGAACCGACCTTGCTTTGCCTGTTGCTGCAACTTCCTTTGTCGCATTCTCACAGCAAAACGCATCCTTTTCATCCGTACAAAGAAGATTATTACACCATGTAAAATCTCCGCTTTCTCCTACTAAATATTCTCCTGCTTCTTTTGCATTATCGAAATGCTCTAGCGCATATCTTATCTCAAATGTGTAACATTTTTTATCATTATAAACGAAAGGTAGTTCTTCTTTTGAGCCTACATCAAGAATCGCAATCATGACTCCATCATCATTTACTGCAGTTATTATATCAAGTAAGCCCAGTATACCAACTGTTGTGATTGAATTTTCACCCTTCTTCATGTGGGTTACTGCATGGATCTTTGTCATTTGATTATTACTTCCAGTATTCCATTCAAGGTTTCTTATAGATATTCTCTTTCCACTTACTGTTTTTTCGCCGCCAAGAGAAAGTGCACTACAGGCTGTAGGTCTTAAGGCATCCGGAATGATCTGCATCGTAAGTGCCTCAATATAGCTAAGCCTACCGTCTTCTGCATAGCCATCTTCTGCATGGCCATCTTCTGCATGGTCATCTTCTGCATGGTCATCTTCTGCATTGCCATCTTCTGCATTGCCATCTTCTGCATTGCCATCTTCTGCATTGCCATCTTCTGAATAATCCGCTTCTCCTTGGGATAAGGTTTTCGCAAAGCTTATAACCTCATCCCTATAGTCCTCAGGGAGTGAATTGATTAAGGTCTTTATTCTTTCTTCAAGCGCATCATAATTAATCTTTCGACCATTAAAGGCCCCTCTTATATTCTCATGAAGATATGGTTCAAAGTTATCTGCAAAGCCTGGAACAGCCTCTAATATAGTCTGGGCGTAAGCCTTTCCTACCTCGGCCGGCTCTCCCTTTTCATAATCTAAGCTCACATCATAATAGGTTGGATATCTCTCAATGACACATAGTCCATCTGCAGAAGAATATGTTTCTATCACATCTTCTTTCTCGCTGTCATCTGTGTATATGGCAGCTTCCTCAACATTTAAAGAGCCGACCCTTTTCATACCTTCTGATTGTACTTTTGGTGTATTACTGCCACATCCACAAAGAGAGACCAGCAATCCAAAGCCCAGGGTAAAACATACTATTTTTTTATATAATTTATTCATCTCTGACTCTCCATATCTTTATATTATCCATTGGTTTAAATGCCAGGAGTAAACTGATAGTAACAAGAATAAGTAGTCCTAGTGGAATGATTATCATAGAAAAAACAGTTGGTGATGCAAGAGCAAATGTTCCAACTCCCAGCACAGTGATTCCCACCTGATTAAAGACTGCTTTTGATATGGAAAAGGAAATAGTAATGCCTAAAACTATGGCACATACCACCAGGATCAGTATTCTGATATAATGCCATCCTCTTATGCTCTTTCTGTCAACACCTATACTTTTAAGCATTGCTATATCTGCTGTTTCTTCCTCAATGAAAATCTGCTGATATAGGAAGGTCATTGCAAAGATAGTTACTGACATAACTATGGCTATCACCATAAAGAGCATATCAAAGATTGTTCCAAATTCATTTCCAAGATCAAAATCAAGCACCTGGTCAAAATCCCATATCATTATATCTTTATTGACATTTCGCATCTTCTCAATGGTTGCATCATATTCATCATCCGGCACATCGATAGATTCGTTGAAAACATCCCAGTCATCTGTAAAATAATTCTCATCCGGCTCAGTCATGATAAATGATGGCATACCATTATTCATCATAGTTTCAAAATAAGCCGTTACCAGAAAATCTTTTTCCACATATTTAAGGGTAAATCCATCATCCTGATATACCCTGTATACCAGGGTTACAGTATCACCCAGATTAACTCCTTTTGTATTCTTAAGACTATGGGCTACTGCGACCTCATTTTTAAGTGCAGGTACTTTGCCGCCCTTTACAAACCTAAGCTTTTCCAGCTCTACATCTTCGTTATCAAAATATAAGTTTATACCAACATCCTGGCCCGGTGCTTTCCATGTAGCCTCCTGGGAATCCATTATTTGAATATTAAGAGGAATTCCATTTTCGTTATAATATTTTTCATAATACTGAAAAACGTTTCTATAGCTGCCTTCCTGAGCCACTAATTTTTCTCTAAGATTATCCTCTGGCCTTATAAATACTTCTCTATCAGCGATCATCCAATAATTTTTTCTAAAATTGTCACTTACAACAGTTTCCTTAAGCTGAACTACCATAAGAAGCAAAGTAATTCCCAGCGTATAACTTATGATCAGATATATATATCTCTTAAGTCTTCCTACTATATCTGAAGATGCCAGAAAGAAAGGAACCGCCGCATGCCTGCTCTTATGAAGAAAGACTCCTTTTAGCTTCTTAAATCTTTCGCCTCTGCTTTCTCCATGAATCGTATCCATTACTGATATTTTTCTCATTCTCCTCAAGGCAAGGAAGGAAAAAATTATCATCAGAAAAATAAAGGAAATGCTTGTTATCATTCCAAGAACAATAAATACTTCTGTCTTTGGATTTAGGATATTCACTATAAAATGATTGATCATAAGTCTGCAAAGGGGTATTCCAAATATGATACCCAGGACGCCACTTGCCACCGCAAATACTATATATTTCACAATAAAAAGGGACTTATATGCCAGACTGTCCACGCCGATTGCCTTCATGGTTCCAATCTCTTTTTCTTCCCTCTTTATGGTTGCGTGAAGACTAAAACGAATACTCATAAATATAAGTATTATGAGTGAGAATCCCATTATAACAAGGAAAATGCCTATAATGACAGTTATCATAGCCGCATCAGAGTTCATATTACTTTTTCCGGTTGTTATATTTTCAACAGTTCCATCTAAGGCATGGGTATCATTTAGTCTATTTATATCCACCATAAGGTCATAGCCCCAGCTTCTGAGTTCTGCCACAGATGAAAAACCGTTTTTGAGTCTGACCTCATATAGATCACTAAGGCTATTAAATTCATTAACAAGATTCTTATAGTCTTCGTCTGAAAAAACGATCTTATGAAGATAATTTGAGCTTGGATCCTTATAGATATGAGATATAGTAAACTCATATATATTTCCCATATCGGTTGTGATTCTAAGCTTACTTCCAGTTTTTGTCTTTGCGTCATTTGCAAGGAACTGTGGAATTGCCACACATCCATTTTCCACTACCAGAACCTCATCATTCATATCATAGGGGATATTCTGATCATGGCTCACTGTAGTTAAATATGCTGAGTTCTCATATAGATTTGTTACTGTTCTTCTGTCTACTCCGTCAAAATCAAGTCTTTCTGTTAATATTAAAGGGCGCTCTGATATCTTTACTTCAGCAATTTCCGGATACTTATCAAGCACCCTCTTTATTGTCGCTCTCTGCCCTTCTGCATCTGATATGCTTTTATCAACCGTGAACATGAAGTCTGATGTTTTACACTTCTCATAAGTATCATTTGTACCTTTAAAGAAGGTGTAAATAAAGCCAGCACTCGTAACAAGGAGTGTTGCTGCAATTATCATAAATATGCATAAAACTATATTTAAGCCGACCTTATCATGAAGGTCCTTTTTTAACATTCTTAGATACACTTTTCATTCCTCTTTCTTTTTACTTCAAATGGTGCATACTGTCTTCAAGGTTTCAAATCCTGCTTTACAGAACATATCCTTATCTTAAAGTATATATCCTTATCTTAGCGTATATATCCTTATCTTACCATCCCATCTCCTCTAACCATTTTCTTACCTTCTTCTCCCGGAATGACAGTTCTCCGTCCTCTTTTCCAAGAAGAAGTTCTCCCTTGATGTTTCCGTCTACTAAGTAAAGAATTCTGTCTGAACTGGCAGCAACCTTTTCACTATGTGTAACCATAAGTACTGTTGTTCCTTCTTTATTCGCATTTACCAGCTCATTCATTACTTCTAAAGAGGCTTTTGAATTAAGGGCTCCTGTAGGTTCATCTGCAAAGATAACCTTAGGGCTATTGATAAGCGCCCTGGCAAGACAGGCTCGCTGTAATTGTCCACCTGAAACCTCGGTTATCTCCCTCTTACTTGTTTCGATGATTCCAAGTCGCCTCATCAAATCTTCTGCATCCTTATTCACTTCTTCTCTGGATTTTATCTTTGCCTGATAGCCTGGAAGAACTATATTATCCATAATACAGAGCTTCTTCATCATATACATCTGCTGGAAAATAAAGCCCATCTTTATAAGTCTGAGCCTGGTAAGTTCTTTATCGCTCATCTTAGATAAATCGTCACCATCAAAGATGACATTTCCGGCAGTCATATCATCCATTCCGCTGATTGTATAGAGCAGGGTCGATTTACCTGAACCGCTCGGTCCCATGATAGATACAAACTCTCCTTCATCAATGGATAGGTTAATATTTTGAAGCACATTATTGCTGTAGCCATCTACTATGTATGTTTTACATAAATCGGTTGCTTTTAGCACTACATTAGACATATTTTTTCTCCTTATTTAGTTCAAGATTGCGGAACTCGGTTACGAGTTTCGCAATTACCTATTTTCTGAATTTAGTATATCATTCTAATTCTTAAAAAATCTTTAATTATTTCAAATCACAAACAAAAAAGTACGTACGACCATAAAGTCATACGCACTTTAAATATCCAGGCAACGCTTTTCCTGCCCTACATATAATTCCATTTCGTCATTGAGAGGATGATCAGGTCTGTATTTAATTAAAATATAGTATTTAAATTTCATTCGGACACAAAAAAGCGTAGCAGCTTAAAACTGCTACGCCTAAATCATAATATCTCTTTACCGTATTTTACATTAAATATTTCACGATTCTTTCTGTCTAAACGCTGTATCTCATAAAGATACTGTCTTTCATTACCTGACTGCACTTTTAATAAAGTAACCATCTTCCATCTGAAACCGCCTTTTTTGTCTCTTAAACGAAACGGCTCACCTAAATAGTTTATTTCTTCGTCTTCATACCTAGCCTCTAGTGTACTCATGTCCATAAATTTGATGTAGCGTTCTCTGTCATCAACATATACTTCTGATTTTGTAAATTCCTGTATGCCTGTTGCAAGGCTGAACTGTCCATATACTTTCTTAAAGCTTGCATTTGAATATATCTGCATAGACGTATCTCTATCAGGGCTTATAAGATTTACAAGTTCAAATTGAGAATAAAGACCTACTAATCCGTTCTCAAGCATGGTATTGCGCTTATATTCCAGTTCTGTGTAAATATTCCTAAGAGTCACCTTTAAAGCAGTTTTATTATCCAAAGATGCTAAATAGTACGCTTCTAAGAGTACTAAAAAGCCATTATCGATATAATCAATTTTATGATTTTCCTTAGTAGTTGAAACCTGTTCAAACAATTCATCAATTATATGATATACGGTATGGCCATGTTCTGACGGTTTATTCAGTGTTTCAAATTTTTCCTCTGGATGAATTTCTTTAAAGGCTTTGTACATGAACTTATTTAAGGTAATAATATTCCATTTATGATCTGAATATTCAACTATCATTTCAGGAGTACCAGAGAGCAAGTTGACACTAGATATTTTATCCCAATAATTCTGCTCTTCACTTGTCTCATAGTTATGTTCATCATCATGTTTAAGTCCCTTAGCAATTTCACTTGGCTGCGGCCTACCATAATACCAGCCCTGCACACGTTCACAGCCTATTTCACTTAAGAACTTTGCATGTTCCATCGTTTCTACTCCCTCGCAAACTGTTCCTATACCCAAGCTTTTTGCCATCTTTATTATGGAATCCAGTATAATCTCTGCTTTTTTATTAAAATTGCGCAAAAACATCATATCCAATTTTATCACATCAAAACTGAATGTTTGCATCGTATTAAAGGTAGAAAAACCATTGCCAAAATCATCCATCCATACCTTATACCCATCACGATGGAACCACTGAATGTGCTCCTCCATAGCTGTACCAATTTCATATGAAGCACTTTCGGTGATTTCTATGTGAATCATATCGTGCGGAATTTCATATTTATCACAAATCGCATTAATCTGTTCGTGGATATCTTTTATTCCTAAATCAACGCGTGACAAATTAAACGATACTGGTATAAAATCAAAAGATTTAGCACTCTGTTCCTTGTAAATTTTACAAATTCTTTCAAGTATCGCCATATCTAAAAGATATATATCACCATTTTTTTCCAATGGCGGAATAAAAATGTCAGGTGTCAGAAAGCCATAGATAGGATCATTCCATCTAGCTAAAGCTTCAAAGCATGATATTTCGCCTGTTAAACTACGTACTATAGGTTGAAAATAAGGCACTATCCATCCCTTTGATATTGCCTCTTTAATGTGTTCTTGTACGTACTGATTTAAATCTGCAATCTTACTCATAATTTCATTCCTTTACATAAGAAAATATATTATAAAAGCACTACTAATCAATACACGTCATTTTTATCATTTCTATTATCTTTATCGATTAACTCTTCGTACCATTATAGCACATCATTAAAAAAAAATAAATATGTAATTTTAAAAAAATACCGTTATAGAGTATCTATCTCTATAACGGTATTTCATTTTTTATTCTTTTTTAATTATTCAGCCTTTACTGGAGCAGCTTCTTTCTTATCCTTCTTCTTCATGAAAAGGTAAAGGAATGCACTAGCGATACATACTGATGAGTATCCACCACTAAGAAGACCCACCATAAGAGGTACTGCAAACTCTCTGATGCTAGCACCACCGAATATAACAAGTGCAGCAATCATACAAAGTGTTGTAATTGTAGTATTGATACTTCTTGAAAGTGTCTGTGTTACTGCATTATTGATGACATCCTTGTAGGATTCCTTATGTGTCTTCTCGTGGAGACCTTCGCGGATTCTATCAAAGATAACAATTGTTGCATTGATTGAGTAACCTACAAGAGTAAGCATACATGCAATCATGTCATTTCCTACTGAAATCTTTGCAAGTGCATATACTGCAAGTGTAACAAGTACGTCATGTACAAGCGGAATTACTGATGATACTGCAAAACCTACATTTCTGAAACGAATCCAGATGTAAAGAAGCATAAGAATTGTAGCAAGAGTAACTGCCCATACTGCATTAACCTTCATTTCTCCACTTACCGTTCCACTGATTGACTCCATTGTAATGTCGCCAGGTGCAACGCCATAAGTTGACTTAATTGCTTCTGTAAGTGTATTCTGCTGATCTACTGTAAGTTCAGATGTCTTCATGATTGAAGCATACTCTTCTGGTACCTGAACAATTTCTGCTGTAATTCCAAGTGTATTTTGGACAAAGGTCTCAAGTTCTTCATTTGCCGGAACCTTACCTTCACCAAATACAACCTCTGTTGATGTACCACCTGTGAAATCAAGACCATAATTAAGAATATTTCCTGTCTTTGACTTATATACAAACATTCCTACAATACCAGCTACAATAACGATACCTGAAATTGCAAGATAAATCTTCCAATGACCGATGAAATCCCATGCCTTCTTCATTGGCTTCTTTCCATACATTCCTGGCTTGTTGAAACCAATATTAAAGAGTGCCTTAATAATGAATCTTGTAATGAAAATTGCTGTAAACATTGAGATTACAACACCCATTCCAAGAGTAATTGCAAAGCTCTTGATTGAACCGGTTCCTCTTGCGTAAAGAACTATTGCCGCAATAAGAGTAGTGATATTTCCATCTAAAATTGCTGAAAGAGCCTTATCGAAACCAAGCTTAATTGATGAAGCAACTGTCTTTCCTGTTGCAATTTCTTCCTTGATACGTGTAAATATGATGACGTTCGCATCAACTGCCATACCAACTGAAAGAAGAACACCGGCAATACCAGCAAGTGTAAGTGTTGTTTCGAAAAGGTTAAGACAGATTACAAATAATGTAGCATAAATAACAAGTGCCATATCTGCTGCAAGACCTGCTACTCTGTACACAACAAGCATAAAAATTATTACAAGTGCAAAGCCGATTATACCTGCAAGAAGGCTGGCATTAAGGGCATTTGCACCAAGCTGTGCGCCAACAAGCTGAGCTCTGATTGCTGTAAGCTCGATAGGAAGTGCACCGATTCTGATTGTTGTAGCAAGCTCACTTGCTTCATCAAAATCATCCATACCTGTAATCTGAGCGCTACCACTAAGGATAGGATCATTTACACAAGGTGAACTAACTACCTCATTATCATAAATAATGGAAATCATATTTGCTGCTGAACCATAAGTCTTGCCACTTGCGTAGGTTGTAGCTGCTGCAAACTTAGATGTTCCTGCATCATTGAGCAAAAGTGAAACAACATACTGCTGCATTCCACGCTCATCCTGATACATATTAGGATCAGCATCCTTAATATCAGTTCCGCCAAGAATTACATCGCCATCAGCGATTATTTCCTCGATTGGTCTTGCAAGCTCGTACTTCATTGTCTCTGAATTGAATACAACATTTGCTGCTGTATCCTTTTCACTCTGACCATAAATAAAGTAAATTACACCAGCTGAACCAAGACTGTTAAGAACCTCATTTGCATCTTCTACATCTGGGATATCAATATTGATACGGTTGTTACCTTCCTGATAAACGGAAGCCTCCTGATTGTAGCTTTTAGCACGTCTCTCCATCTTATTTCTTGTATCAGCCATTTCCTGCTCAGTAGGATTTTCCTTAACAGTTTCATAGGTAACACTGACACCGCCAGCAAGATCAAGTCCGAGCTTGATGTTATTAACGCTGCCTACCTTCTTTGCACCGAAGCCCCATCCTGCAATATAAATAGTAGCCGCAATTACTACTAATGTCAGCAGGAGTGAAAGCCATCCCTTTGTCTTGTTCTTCATGATTTAACCATCCTTGAATCTTAAATAGTATTTGTTTGATAAAAAACACTCAAACATTATGATTATAGCACATTTACGAAAAGTTGCAATAGTTTTTTGAAAATTTATAAAAAATTCCTTATTATTCAATAATCAGTGCTCCGTTTTCTATCGTAGAATGTAAATAATATCCATTATCAATTAGTCTTTCCATCGCCTCCTTTGACGGATGTCCATAGGAATTTCCTTTTCCTGCCGATAAAACAGCTAGCCCGGTTATGACCTTTTCTTCAGACCTGGCCTTTTCATTTTCTGTCAAAGCATATCCTTCTGCCGCAGTTTTATTATTTTCTGTCAAAGCATATCCTTCTGCCTCTGCTTTATTATTTTCCAGTATATTTCCCCGTAAGGCATCTTCTATTACGTTAGGAGATATTTCACTTAAAAATTCCAAAGAGGACGAATTTTTTGAGCCATGATGACCCGCCTTTAGTACATCCACCTTCTCATCCGTATATTTCCTTAACTCATTTATTACATCAGTTTCAAATTCCGCTGAAAGATCACCTGTGTAAAGAAAATTCATACCTAATGCCTTTAAAAAGAACACCTCTGACGTATCATTTGCATTTCCGTATATTTTTCCCTTCTGCGGATTTAAGCACAAAGCTGTAACGCCATCTAGTTCAAAGCTCATTCCAGCGCTTACAAAGCCCACCTTCGTTCCATTTTCCTCTGCACACCTCACAAGCTTTTGGTAATTATCATCCTTTTCCGCCTCTGTTATGTCTCCTAGAACAATCATTTTCACCTTAAAGGATTTATCCTCTATCAGCTCTAAAATACCACTCAAATGGTCCGTATCAGAGTGTGAAATAAAGGCGTAATCAATTACATTCCTTCCGTTAGACATTATATACGGCTTTATTCTGTATTTTCCTACATTAGTTTCACTTGTACTACCTCCATCTATCGTTATACAAAGATTCTTGGTCAATATAACCGAGCCATCTCCCTGTCCTACGTCAAGAAAAGCTATTTTAGCATCGCTAACTCTAGGTTTTCCAAATAGTGTAAATAGCGCAAACATAAGCACCATGCCTATCGGTACAAAAAGCCTATCCGTCCTATTTGCTTCTTTACCCTCTGACTTCTCATCAATATTTCCTGCTTTGAGATTACCTCCGCTCTCTAGCTTTTCTTCTTTATAATTCACTGCTTCGAAGTAATTTCTGCTCTTTTCCTTTTCATACATTTTAATGTATAGGTATAGCATCACATACACCGCCATTAAAATAGCGTAATAAATTACAATTCCTGCTTTCTCAGGTCTTCCAAAAAGCACTGAGTTGCCTGGAAGAGATGTGCTAAGGCTGCATAGCCTTTCATACAGCGTCAGTATAAAATAAGGACCTCCTGCTATTATTCTTGCCGCAGGTAAAACAACATAAAATAACGATATGGCCGCCGCAATCAAAATAAGCAGAAGTGTCATCAGCGGTACGATTACAAGATTTAAAAGCACTGCATATACCGATACCTTAAAGTAGAACCATAAAACTATAGGCAGCGTCATAAGTGTTACTGAAAAGCTTAAACAGATCCCCTCCATTATAAAAATGAGGATTTTCACTGATAGGCTCTCCTTCTTTAGCCACTTATATTCTCTTCCAAAGCAGCCTTTGATAAGCTTTGAGAATAACGGCTGAAATAGGAAAATGCCAGCAACTGCCCCAAAGGATAATAAGAATGAAGGATTATACAGCATAAGCGGATTTTTCACCAATATCATAAAAGCCGTTATGGCGGCCCCTGTAAGGGCGTCATAGCTTTTACCTGTTAATCTTCCAAAGAGCATGATCAGCGTCATGGTTATTGCTCTTAGTGCTGATACCGGAAAGCCTGTCAATAGCCCGTAAGAAAATAAAAATACCGCCGTAAGGGCTATCGATGGATAAAAGCCCATTTTCAGTATGCCTGCTAGGTAAAGCAATGCCCCCGCAAAAAGAGAGACGTGAAGTCCACTTACTGCCAATATATGCGTTATTCCTCCATCCGAGAATAATAAATAGGTATCCTCCTCCATATCCCCCTTATCTGCAAGCAGCATGGCCTTTATTATTCCGCTCTCCCTTTCCGGAAAGAGTTCTTCTATGGCCTTATAGGCGCTTCTCCTTAAGCCGTATATGCCGCACTTCATTTTACGAAGGAAAGAGGTCTCCCCTCTTTCGCTGATAAAAACCTTCTTTGAAGATATTTTTGCCGCATATCCCTGGGATTTCCTGTAACTCCACTGATCGAACTGTCCCGGGTTTGTCGGCTTTGAAAAAGATGAAAGCTTACCTTCTATGCTTACCTCGCTTCCTGGTTTAAGATAATCTGCCACCTCCATCTCATCACTTATTATCTCTTTATTATAACAAACAGTTGTATTTCCGTATTTTCCCTCTATGGTGACATACGCTAATACATCTTTGCTTTTTTCAAATACCTGACCGTTCACCTCGATTTTCGCATCAGTTACTGTTACGGACAGATATTCCTTTGATAATCTGACATCCTTTATTATTCCGCTTACTGTCCCTTTTTCTTTTAGTTCTAAGGCCTTATCGAGTGATGTTTCCTGAAAGGCTGATTTCCCTATAAAAAAGCCCATAATAAGCATAAAAGGCGCAAAAATACAAGCACTGCTCTTTATCATGGCCTTTTTGACCACGGGATCAGCACCTTTATATACTAAATATATTAAAAAAGTAATTATAAATGGGATAAACAAAATCAGAATGCTACTAACATCCTTCATAAAGATGCCTAGCATAAAAAATATTAAAAAAAGTAAAAGCGGTCTTCGAACCATAATTCCTCCATAATTCAAAGACCACTTAAGAATTACCCGCTTAATCTTCGCTTATAAGGCTTAAATTCATTTCAAACTCTTCACCGAAAGCAACATTACCAAAAAACTCAACGCTCTTTCCGTCAATTACAAATCTAACCTTTCTTACACCTGTCAGCTCACAAAGTGAATTTACAAGTGAATAAACAATGACCTCTTTGCTCACACCCTCAATTCCGTCAAGGAACTGACTACTTAAATCAATGATAACTGTCTCATCATTCTTTGTGATTGTGTTTAATACTGTACCCTCAGGCATTGTATTGTACATGCCATTAGCTATTTCATCTGAAATCGGTCCTGATAAGAGCTGCTCAATAATAAGTCTTTCTAGGGAGATGGTTCCATTATATCCCACCTTCCTATGAGAAGCCTTTAACTTTGTTCCTGTACTATCTGTAAAGAAAACTGTAAGATATGTCGTCTGACTAAAGAAAATCTCCTCACCGGTATTGTCTATAAAGTCATCCGGCTTCATTAGTCCAACCGGAATGTCATTTACTAAATACGGAAAACCATCAATATAAAACTCAATATATTCAACGCCCTTAACCTGACACAGTGTCTTAACTATTGCTGCTCTTGTCAGTATTTCATCAATTCCGCCAAGCTTTTGATATTCACTTGAAAAATTAATAGTCAGCTCTTCATTATTTCCGAAGGTATAATCTAGTATTGATACACCATCAGGAAGCGGCCTTAATACACTTCTTTTTTCAGAATCATATTCTGCTAGGGCAATTATTATTTCCTGAACCTGTGCTTCTCTGTACGAAGCCTTCATGACGTAAGGCTCAGCAACTACCTGAGAATAATCCTTGGTTATGCAATAAATATAATAGTCAGATTTTTCCTTTTCACTATCATTTTTTCCCTTGCTGCAGCCAGTAAAGGTAAAGGCTAGAACAAGCACTAATAATGTAAGACTAATCAAGGAGGTTTTTATGCGGGTCTTTAGTTTAACTTTTCTTTCCATTTTTACCTCCTATCCTACTGCCCTTATCCTTTCTTGCAGGAGACGCGGCACCTTCAGCAGCGCCGGCTCCCGCTATAGAGCTTCCTGAACTGCCAGCTTTAGCTTTAGAGCTTCCTGCCTTTCCGTTTCCGCCAAGATTTGTAGTGAAGGTCTTCGGCGTAAGTACAGTAACCTTCTCGGTATCATCTCCTTTTACCTCGCCGTTTTCCGTGGCATTTCCTAAAACTTCACTTCTCTTTAGATTAATACGTACCGTAAAGGTCGTTCCATCATTTTCCCTGCTATATACTCTTATGATTCCGCCATGCATTATGATGATAGAACGCGTGATAGCAAGTCCAAGGCCAGTTCCGCCTGTCTCCCTAGACCTTGCCTTATCAACTCTGTAAAATCTGTCAAATACCTTTTCCTGGCTCTCTTCAGGGATTCCTATGCCTGTATCTGCAACTGTAACATAGAAAAATTTATGGTCAGCATTAAGAGAAACCTTTACATTTCCCTCTTCAACATTATATTTAATTGCATTTTCTACTAAGTTCATTATTGCTAGAGAAAGCTTTGTCTCATCCACCTCTGCAACAACTGGTCTATAGCTTTCATATACAAGATCGATATTTGCCTTTTCCGCAAGAGGCTTTAATCTCTTTAAAATTCCTTCAAGGCACTTTCCTATATCTACCTGTGAAATATTAAGCACATTTGCCTTTTTATCAAGTCTTACAAGTGAAAGCAGATCTGTAATTATCTTATTTTCACGGTCTATTTCCTCTGCTATGTCCTTCATGAATTCCTTATACATTTCAACCGGCACATCCTCTTGCATGTTAAGAGAATCTGCTAATACCTTCATGGAGGTCATAGGTGTTTTTAATTCATGTGATACGTTTGAAACAAATTCCTGTCTCGAATTTTCTAGAGTATTCAGTCTAGATAAAAGCGCATTAAACGAGCTGCATATTTCCTTTATTTCATAAGAGCCCTTTACATCAAGCTTTTCTTCCATGAAGCCATCTGCGGCATGCCTGATACCCTCTGTTACCTTCTTAAGTGGTCTTACCATTCTTTTTGAAGAAATAAATGCAAATGCTATAACGAATATTAAAATGAACATAAGGGTGATAATTATGAAATCCCTCATATTTGTGATAACTGCATAGGCATCACTTAGACTTCCCTGAACAATTATCGCACCAATTATATTCTCCTTGTCCTTTTTTATCGGTATGGTAAGCTGAGCATATTTCTGGTCGCGGTCGATAGTTTTTACAAAGCTCGAATTTCCTTTTATTACATCCACTACATTCTTTGAAATAAGCACCTTCCCTACCTCGTAAGAGAAAGAATCACTTACTATTTTTAAAGAACCATTAACAACTATGATTCTTCCGCCATAAATGGACGCAGCCGTAGAAAGCTCCGCCTTGATATTGCCAGAATCAGTATCTGCCATATATCCCGACTGAGCTATGACCGAAGCCATATTGCTTCCATAATCATTAAGTTTTACAACTATGTCATTTTCGGCATCATAACGATAGAAAAAAGCAATGCAGACAAAGCCTGCAATTGCGCTTAGAAGCGATACTGCACAAAGGCGCCAGAACATCTGCACCCTCATGCTAGTAATGTGAATAGAATGGTCGCTTTGAGCTTTAATTACCTTATCTTCCATAACAAAAACAGCCCTCTTGACCGTATGCCATCATACGGTTTATTTTTAATTCTGCTTAAAGAAATATCCAACGCCCCACTTAGTCTGAACATACTTAGGCGCTGCCGGATTCTCCTCTACCTTCTCACGAAGTCTTCTAACATGGACATCAACAGTTCTCACGTCGCCTGGAAAATCTGAATTCCATATTGTCTTAAGAAGACTTTCACGGCTGTATACCTTATTAGGGTTGGTTATAAGTAGCTCTAAGAGATCGAACTCCTTTGAAGTTAAATTTATTTCAGCTCCCTTTAAGAAAACTCTCTTTCCATCATGATCTATTTCGAAATCACCATACTTACTATTTTTATTCTTTATGGTATCGGCATCATTTCCTCCTGATGCCTTTTTTCCTGCTCTGCGGACAATGGCCTTTACTCTTGCCTTTACTTCAAGTATATTGAACGGTTTTGTAATATAATCATCTGCTCCGTACTCAAAACCAAGAATTTTATCCATATCATCACCCTTAGCCGTAAGCATGATTATAGGTACATCAGAAAACTCTCTTATACGCTGACACACCTGCATTCCATCAAGTCCTGGAAGCATTACGTCAAGAAGGATAGTATCATACTTATTAGCTTCTGCAAGCTTAAGTGCTTCCTCTCCATCATAGGCGCAATCCACCTCATAACCATCCTGATCAAATGCGAACTTAATTCCCTTTACAATAAGCTTTTCATCATCTACAACAAGAATTTTTTTTGCCATCTCATACCACCATTTCCAATTATTTCTTCTTTTTTATTATATACTTTATTATTACCTTTATAAATGACCCACGGGCGAACCCCCATTACCTTTAGGTGAAGGGATACTGCCTTTAGCCGGTGGGTAGTTCACTACAGCTGCCGGCTACTTTCCTATTGTAATCTTATCCTTAAATTTATTATAAGAGCCCTCTTTAATTCCGCTCACCTGCATAATATCTGTAATGTCCTTAAAGCCGCCATTCGCTTCTCTATATTCGATTATGGCTGTCGCCTTTGCTTCTCCGACGCCGCTTAAGGTCATGAGTTCTTCCTTTGAGGCTGTATTTATATTAATGAGCTTTCCTTCGGATGCTTCCATACTTTCATCTTTTACAGAATCAGAATTATCCTCTTTATTTTTTTCCTTAGAGAAATTTTCTATATATGCATTCTGATGAATGGCGTCTATGCCAGTACTTATGCCTGCATATATGCCATCAGCACCTGAAAAATCACCCTCTGCAGCTTCTTTTCTAAGCTTATCAGCTTCCTTCTTAGTTGGAACAACTATTCTCATGGAATCAGCACATTCATAGGCGAGATTCAAATAATCAGCGTCACCGTCCTCGGTGCATCCACCTGCTGCCTCTATGGCATTTACAAGTCTTGAACCCTCTTTTAGAGTATAAACTCCGGGATTTTCAACGGCGCCAAGCACATGGACAGTAATTTCCTTCTCATTAACTTCCCCAGCAGCTCCTGCATCAGGTTCATCAAGACTGAAAAGCCCTCTCTGCGGAGTGCTTGTCGAATCTGCGCTTTCATCTTTCTTTCCATTTGAGTCATTTTTATCTAAAATTTTATCTGATGCATTCTTTTCTTCTGCATCACCTCCTGAGACATTCTCACCTATTTCATTAGAATCAAATGCCCCATCCTCTGCCTTAGTGGTAAATATTTCACCCACCTTCTCCGGCTCCTTAGCTTTATTTTTGCTAAGCGCTAGGCTTCCGGCAACAATCATTGCTATTACCGCAACGCAAATAAAAAATTTCTTTTTCATAAGCCTATCTTCACGTTTACATACACAGAATCATTTTACTACACTTTTAAAAAATTAACAAGTCCACTTTTATTTTTTTATAATAAAAAACCTCTCTGCTGATTTTTCAGCAAAGAGGTTTTATACTTGTATTTATATCAATTGTATCAATTATAAACTAAATCAGATAACTTCTTCTAAAACACTGATGAACTTGTCAACATCGCTCTTTGTAATAACAAGAGGTGGTACAAGTCTTACAATGTTCTTTCCAGCTGATATCATTATAACGCCCTTTTCCATTGCTTTCTTAACGATATCACCTACAGGATGATTGAACTCTATTCCGCACATAAGGCCAAGTCCTCTAACATCAACGATGTCACTATGCTTTGCCTTTACCTCATTAAGTCTTTCCTTAAGATAAGGTGCAACTTCATTGACATTATCAAGAACCTTCTTCTTTTCAAAGATATCAAATACTGCATTTACAGCTGCTGCTACAAAAGGATTTCCACCGTAAGTACTGCCATGATCGCCTGGAACCATTGCATTTGCAACTTCTTCCTTCGCTACAAAAGCTCCAACTGGAACGCCGCAGCCAAGTGCCTTTGCAAGAGTAACAATATCAGGCTTTACTCCATACTGTTCATAAGCCATCATAGTTCCTGTTCTTCCCATGCCGCACTGGATTTCATCAAGAATCATAATGATTCCCTTTTCATCGCAGAGCTTTCTAACTCCCTGAATGAATTCCTTATTTCCCGGGTAAAGGCCGCCTTCGCCCTGTACAGTTTCCATGATGATGGCGCATGTCTTTTCATTTACTAATGCCTTAACGCTGTCAAGATTGTTATAATCAGCAAATTTAACGCCGCCGATAAGCTGTCCAAATGGAGTTCTATAGCTTTCATTTCCAGTAACTGCAAGTGCTCCCATTGAACGTCCATGGAAGGAATGATTCATTGCGATTATCTCTGAATCTGCCTTTCCATTCTTTACATAATAATATTTACGAGCAAGCTTAATGGCACCTTCAATAGCCTCTGTACCAGAATTAGTCATGAAAACCCTGTCAAGACCTGTCATCTTGGTAATATGCTCACATGCCTTTATTGCAGGCTCATTATAGAAAAGATTTGATGTATGAAGGAGCTTATCCACCTGCGCCTTCAGCGCATCATTATATTCCTTTACACCGTAACCAAGTGCAAAAACAGCTATTCCAGCTGCAAGGTCAAGATATTCCTTGCCATTTACATCCTTTAAGTAAACGCCCTCACCTGAGTCAAGGACTATCTGAAACCTATTATATGTATGCATAAGGACTTTATCAGCCCTTGTTATAAGTTCATCGCTTACCATATCGTCCACTTCCTTCCAATAATTTACAAATATTCATTATAATCAAGGCTTAATAAGACTACCAATCCCCTTATCTGTAAAGAATTCAAGCAATAAGCTGTGTGGTACTCTTCCGTCAAGAATATGCACTCTATTAACGCCGTTATTAACAGCTGCTGCACAGTTTCTGATCTTAGGAATCATTCCGCCTGAAATAACTCCGCTTGAAATATAATCCTCAACCTCTCCTACAGCTATCTGGCTGATGAGAGAATCCTTATCATTTACATCACGAAGTACGCCCTCTGTATCTGTAAGGAAAGCAAGCTTTTCTGCTCCTACTGCCTGAGCTATTGCACAAGCTGCATCATCGGCATTGATATTATATGCATGGAAATTATCATCAAGACCAATTGGGGCAACTACAGGAATATAATTATGTCTAAGAAGAGTGTCAATGAGGTTTGTATTTACATGAATGATATTTCCAACATAGCCGATATCCTCACCATCAGAGGTCTTCTTTTCGCAGACAAGAGTTCTTCCGTCCTTGCCATCAACACCAGCTGCACGCACTCCGATTTCATCTATCATCTTAACGATCTGCTTATTTACTCTTCCAAGTACCATTTCGCAGACTTCCATAGTTGTCTCATCAGTTACTCTAAGGCCATTTACGAACTTTGACTCATGTCCGATTTTTCCGAGCCACTTACTGATTTCCTTTCCACCGCCATGAACAATGATAGGCTGCATTCCAACAAGCTTTAAAAGAACAACGTCCTGAATAACGCTCTTCTGAAGATTTTCATCAATCATAGCGCTTCCGCCGTACTTTACAACTACCTTCTTGTTGTTGAACTTTTTGATGTAAGGCAATGCTTCAATAAGTATCCCTGCCTTATCTAAAACTGTCTGATCCATTTTAATCTCCTCTCAGCTTCTATAATCTGCATTTATCTTTACATAATCGTATGAAAGATCGCAGCCATGAGCTACTGCGCTTTCATTTCCTTCCTTCATGTCACAGGTAACAATTACCTCTTCACACTGAAGGATCTTTGCTGCTATTTCTTCACTATAATCAGTTGCCCTTCCGCCTTCAACAAGCTTAAGGCCGCTTTCCATATACTTTGAAAGATCTGTCATTCCAAGCTTTGAATTTTCGATATTGCCCTCTGTGATCCAGATATCTGTCTTATCAGGATTAAACTCTGCTCCGCTATAGCCAAGAGCACAAAGGAATCTTCCCCAGTTAGCATCGCCGCCGAAAATAGCTGCCTTTGAAAGACTTGACTGAATTACTGTCTTTGCAAGAAGCTTTGCTTTTGCCTTATCTGAAACATTTATTACATTTGCTGTAAAGAGCTTTGTTGCGCCTTCTCCATCAGCTGCAATGAATATTGCAAGATATTCACATACCTTTCTAAGTGCCTCTGCAAAGAGCTTATAAGCCTCACTATTTTCATCCTCGATTTTAGCTGCACCTGATTCACCATTTGCAAGTACAACAAGAGTATCATTTGTAGATGTATCACCGTCTACGGATACCATATTAAAGGTATCTCCAACAATTTCCTTAAGAGTCTTCTGAAGAAGCTTCTTCTCAACTGCTGCGTCTGTTGTAACAAAAGCAAGCATGGTTCCCATATTAGGATGGATCATGCCTGAACCCTTGCACATGCCGCCAACTACTATCTTCTTTCCATCTACTTCAAATGAGAAAGCAATTTCCTTATTCTTAGTATCAGTGGTCATGATTGCCTTAGATGCTGCTGTTCCTGCTTCAAGATCTGATGAAAGCTTTGTTGCAAGCACCTTCGTTCCATTTACGATCTTTTCTTCTGGAATCTGGAAACCAATAACACCCGTTGAAGCAACAAGCACTGCTTCCTTATCAATACTTAGAGCTTCACTTGCAGCTGCTGCAGTGCTCTCACAGATTTTATAGCCCTCTGCTCCTGTACATGCATTTGCGATACCTGCATTAATTACCACTGCATTTACATGATCTGAATTTTCAATTACATTTTTATCAAAAAGCACCGGTGCTGCCTTTACTACATTTAATGTAAAGGTTCCTGCTGCTGTGCAAGGCTTCTTGCTATATACCATTGCCATGTCAACACGGTTCTTATATTTAATTCCTGCCTCTGTGCAAGCTGCACTAAAACCCTTTGCTGCAGTAACTCCGCCTGCAATCTTTACTATATCACTCATATTTGCCTCCTTCACTATTAAGGATTAAAAGTCGTTATATTATTTGAATTTAAGGTAATGTCATAGTAATTAAGATCTTCTCTGAAATCAAAGCCATAATGCTTCCAGAAGGCATTTCCTACCGTATTGCTTGTAAAAGCTATGAGCGTAGCCTTATTTATGCCTTCTTTCTTAAGCTGCTCAAGAGCAAAATCAGCCATCTTACTTCCTATTCCATTTTGTCTCTTGTCCTCAGCAACGCATACATGATAAAGAGTTCCTCTTCTTCCATCGTGACCACAAAGAATGGCACCTATTATTCTATCTCCTTCAACAGCCACAACGCTGGTATTAGGATTTCTCTTAATAAATTTTTCAACGCCCTCTTTTGAATCATCAATTGAACGGATGCCGAAGCCATGTATGCTCATCCATAAATCATGCACGCCTTCATAATCTGAAAGCTCCATTACTCTTATCTTAACATCTAGCATTACATATTCTCCATTTTTTTAATATCAACTACTGTAATCTATTAAATACTGACTATAATTATTAATAAAATCATAGATTATCATATTTAAAATGAAAAATCATCACATTTTAAATAATCTACAAATCATAGATTATCATTTTTCAAACGAAAGATCATCACATTTTAAATAATCTACAAATCATAGATTATCATTTTTCAAACGAAAGATCATCACATTTTAAATAATCTACATTTCTGTAAGTAAATCACCAGCTTATGGGAACATTGGAACAAGCTTAAGGCCCATATTCTCAGGAAGACCGAACATAATGTTCATGTTCTGAACAGCCTGTCCTGCAGCACCCTTAACAAGATTGTCAATCGCGCCCATCATAATTACTCTATTTGTACGTGGGTTTAACTTGAAATTTACATCAAGGAAATTACTTCCCTCTACCCACTTTGTCTCTGGAAGTACGCCGTCCTCAAGTACGCGTACGAAATACTCATTTTCATAATACTTATTATATGCAGCTCTGATGTCGTCACTAGTAACGCCATCCTTTACCTTTGCATAAGCTGTAGCAAGGATTCCTCTGTTCATCGGAACTAAATGAGGAGTAAAATCTATAACTACATCCTCTCCAGATGCATAGCGGAGCTGCTCTTCAATTTCAGGAGTATGTCTATGAGTAGCTACTCCATATGCCTTGATGCTTTCATTTACTTCGCAGAAAAGATTAGGAAGCTTTGCTCCTCTTCCTGCTCCTGAAGTACCAGATTTAGCATCAACGATAATTGAATCCATGTCAATGAGATGCTCTTTTGCAAGTGGATATATTGTAAGAATTGAGCAAGTGGTAAAACAACCTGGATTTGCAAGGATTCTTGCATTCTTTATCTTATCTCTATTTACCTCACAGAGACCATAAACTGCTTCATCAATGTACTGAGGCGACTTATGCTCGATCTTGTACCACTTCTCATAAACTGAAACGTCCTTTAATCTAAAATCAGCTGAAAGGTCAATAATTTTTGTATTAGAGAGCACAACATCATTAACGATTGTTGCACAATAGCCCTGAGGTGTTGCTGTAAATACAACATCAGCCTCCTTTGAAAGTTCTTCTATATTATCATCAAGACACTTTGCATCAACAATCTCGGTAAAGTTTCCAAATACTGATGCAAATTTCTGATCAACATAACTTCTAGAACCATACCAGACAATCTCTGCCTCCGGATGATTTAAAAGAATTCTAACAATTTCTGCTCCTGCATAGCCTGTTGAACCAATGATACCTACTTTTATCATATACTGCCTCCGCTTCTTTACTTGTAAATACCGCAACTTCCATTATACTACACTTACGAAATTCTACAAGTAGTAAATTCTGTTTTTTCCATTAAGAAACTATCACCATGTTTTTAATCAAAAAGAAAAATTATCGGACGATCAAAAATCATATTGCATAATATACATCTTTTTTGAATAATATGCAAGTCTTTTTTTTAAAAAAACAAATTTTTTTCAAAAAACATCATTTTCCTCTTGCATATTTAAGTAAAGTGGTGTATATTAGACGCATATTATGTCTGTACGCAAAGTTCTGCAATTTCTTTATGCATAATTCCAGGCGGGTTTTATTCATAAATACGTCCTTTATGCTACATATTATTATAGAAGAAAGGCTGAATGCATACATGCATAAAATTTAAAAATTTTGCATAAAATGCAATTGGAGGTATTTAATATGAGTGAAAAGGTCATTTTAGCTTATTCAGGCGGTCTTGATACTACTGCTATTATTCCATGGCTTAAGGAAACATACGGTTACGATGTTGTATGCTGCTGTATCGATGTAGGACAGGGCAACGAGCTTGAAGATCTTGACCAGCGTGCTATTTCTTGCGGTGCAAGCAAGCTTTACATTGAAAATCTTACAAATGAATTTGCAGATGATTACATCATGCCTTGCGTTAAGGCTGGTGCAGTTTATGAAAACAGCTATCTTCTTGGTACATCAATGGCTAGACCATTAATCGCAAAGAAGCTCGTTGAAGTAGCTCATAGAGAAGGTGCAGTTGCAATTTGCCATGGTGCTACCGGTAAGGGTAACGACCAGGTTAGATTCGAGCTTGGTATCAAGGCTCTTGATCCAAGTCTTAAGATCATTGCTCCATGGAGAGATCCTGAGCATTGGAAACTCAATTCACGTGAAGAAGAAATCGACTACTGCTCAGCTCATGGTATTGATCTTCCATTCGATGCTAAGCACTCTTACAGCCGTGACAGAAATCTCTGGCACATCAGCCATGAAGGTCTCGAGCTTGAAGATCCTGCAAATGAGCCAAATTACGACGATCTTCTTGTTCTTGGTGTTTCACCTAAGAAGGCTCCAGATGAGGCTACAGAGATTACTCTCGATTTCGTAAAGGGCACTCCTGTTTCATTAAACGGAAAGAAGATGCGTGTTGCCAAAATCATTGAAGAACTCAACAAGGTTGGCGGAGCTAATGGTGTTGGTATCATTGATATCGTTGAGAACCGTGTTGTTGGTATGAAGAGCCGTGGTGTTTATGAGACTCCAGGTGGAACAATCCTTATGGCAGCTCATACCCAGCTCGAAGAATTAGTTCTTGACCGTGACACACTTGCATACAAGAAGGGTATCGGTGATAAGTTCGCAGATGTTGTTTACGAAGGAAAGTGGTTCACTCCTCTTCGTGAAGCTCTTCAGGCTTTCGTTGAGAGCACTCAGCAGTATGTCACAGGTACAGTTAAGTTAAAGCTTTACAAGGGAAATATCATCAAGGCTGGAACAACTTCACCATATTCACTTTACAATGAGAGCATCGCATCATTCACAACTGGTGACCTCTACGATCATCGTGATGCATCTGGTTTCATCAACCTCTTCGGTCTCTCACTCAAGGTTCGTGCTATGATGCTCGATGCAGCTAAGAAGTCTGGAAATCCTATTTCAGACGACATTTATATGGGCGATGCAATCATCAACAACCCAGAATCAGTTTTCGATAAGGCTGACGTTAAGCTTAACGAGCAGTATCAGAAGACAGCTGACAAGGTTGCTGAAATCGAAGCAAAGAAGAACTAATTTTTTATTAAACTAATAAACAATAAAAAGGGGCTGTCGCTTTAGATGATTAAATCATCTGGGCGGAGCCCCTTTATGTTAAATACAGTATTTCAGCGCGAAAAAAGGGCCTCGCACTAATTACTTAGTGCGACAGCCCCTTATTTTTTGCTATTTTAAAAATAACACAACCAATGATACTGTGTATGTAATCATACATTAATATCAAGCATACCACTATTTATTATGCTCTTTCCTTCTTTGCTAAAACTGCTCCGCCAAGAAGCATTGCGCCACCAAGGCCTACGAATAATGCTACTGGAGCTGTACCTGTCTCAGGAAGTGCTGGCTCTTCTGGAGCTGGTGCAATAAGATCATCAGCTGCATCATCAGTAGCATCATCAGCTGCTGCATCTTCCTCAGCAACATCATCAGCTGCATCTTCTACAGCTTCTTCTGAATCTGCGGCAACAAGATTGATCTGGATTGTATATTCGATTGACTTAACATCCTCAAGTGCTGCGCTAAGGCCAGCCTTGTTGTTCCACTCATTATAACCACCGATTGTACGGATTGCATTATCATATGCTCCTGTAGCCTCGATCCAAGCTGTATCCCATGATCCATCACCCTCTGCTGGATGAGCATCAAAGTTGATGTCGCCTGTGCGATCTTCGCCGTTTACTGAGAATGAAATAATATCAAATGAAGAATCTGGTCCAATTGCTGATGCATCCTCAACTACGAATGTTGGTGCAAAGAACCATGAATACTGTGATGGAGCATCCTCTGGGAACTGAAGTGAGATTGTAACTGTATCACCATTCTGAGCATCTGTAACATTTGTAGCTACGATAGGTCCTGAATAGTCTGCCTCACCATAATACTGATATCCCCAGTCACTAGCTGAATGGTCGATATCTCCGCCGTAAGCAATAAATGCAGTAATTGGTCCGAAATCATCTGCTGCCTTAGCAGTTGTAACATTTCCTGCTGAGAATGCAAGTGCAAGTACAAGTGCTGATGATAATGAAGTTGCTAAAAACTTTTTGAACATAAATATGTTCCTCCTTTTTAAAATTTTGATCGTGACATCTTTACGTTCTACTTTCCTGCAATATTTATATCTACGAACTTCCTAGATACACGTAATATTTATATCTACTTAACCTCCTAAGATACAAATAATATTTATATCTGCCTGACTTCATAAGATAAAAATAGTATATATTGCTCACGACCATTGAACTTTTCTAATTATACAACAGCAAAATTCTAAAAACAAGTAACTAATTAGTCATAAAAGACAATAAATACTTTATTTTTACAGGTATTTTTGTACTAATTTTCACTATCTTTCCGAAATTTTCGCTTGATTTTTTATTTATATTCATACTATGCATTTATAATAAAAAAGGAACGGCCACCGAAGTAACCGTTCCTTGATTTTTATTTTAATTAAACGAATTTAAACTATTAGCTTAAATTATGCTCTTTCCTTCTTTGCAAGAACAGCGCCACCAAGAAGCATAGCTGCGCCAAGACCTACATAAAGAACAACTGGAGCTGTACCTGTCTTAGGAAGATCTGCTGGAGTTTCCTCTGCTGGTGCTTCCTCTGCTGGTGTATCTGCTGAAGGTGTCTCGCCCTTGTTGTAGTTGAAACCTGAAATATCAAATGAAATAGAAATTGATGACATTGGAGCGTTGTAGTATCCAAGAGCCTCAAGATCACTATTCCAGATATTAGCAAGTGCAAGCTGAGCATAACCTGACTTAGCTGCATCTGCATCATAGAATACACCATTTGGATTATCAACTTCGTTGCCATCAATTGTAACAACTACGTTTGAAATCTCATATGCTGTTGTAGCTTCACCAGCTGACTCGCCCTCTCCTGCTGGAAGGTCTGTTGATACGAAAAGAAGATTAAGTGTATCACCTGATCCCCAATAATCACCGAAATCAAGACCATCAGCTGAAACTGTATATGTTCCGTTACCAGCGATAACTGCATCTGTGAATGTACCAGGAACTGTAACTGCGTCTGATCCTGCCCAACCTGTTACCTGGTTAAAATATTCTGTAGCCTTTCCATAGTTTGGCTCATTCCATGCATTTCTGAATGAAAATGCAGGTGACTGGAGTCCAATATAAGCATTATATGATCCATTTGGATCGAAATCATCAGCCTTAGCTGGTGCTGCTGGGATAGCTGTAGCAACAAGTGCTGTAGCAAGCGCTAAAGTCAAAACTCTCTTCTTCATAAAATAAAATCCTCCTTAATTATGTGCGTGTGTTTATCACCTAATAACACACTTCTTTGAGTAATTATAAATTCTAGTTAATTAAACATCAATGTAAATATTAGACCTATTTCTAGGTCTAATATCTAAATTTGAATGCTAAAATTTTCTTAGAATTTTCGTAATTTTCAAATAAACCCGTACATTCAAAAATCTTTAATTATAAGCCTTTAATTAAGCTCTCTTCTTATTTGCGATAACTACGCCGCCAAGAAGCATTAATGAACCAAATCCAACATAAAGAGCTACTGGAGCTGTTCCTGTCTTAGGAAGTTCTGGCTCTGCTGCTGGCTCTTCCTCAACTGGAGTTTCCTCTGCTGGCTCTTCCTCTGCTGGAGTTGCTGCATCATCTGCTACTGTAACAACTGCCTTATCAACTGTTACAGTTCCGCCCCAAGCCTGAAGCCAAACCTGAGCATATGTATCTGTATCAGCGAAACCGCCGAATTTTGCCATATCGTATGTGATTGTACCCTTATTTCCATCAAGAGTATCCTCGATAGCGATAGCCTTCTCACCTGAAGCCTTGCCCCATTCTGTCATAGCCCAACCTGTTGACTCTGAGTTAGTACCGATACCACCACCGATCCAAGCTTCAGCATCGTCAAGCTCAGCCTGATCATATGTTACATAGTATGTAACCTTCTCTACTGCTGTAAAATCATCAACAACTGCACCATCACCTAAAAGTGTAACTGTGTTGTTGCCATCAGCTGCTGGAGTAACCTCGATCTCAGCTGCTGATACTGGTGTTGTAGCTACTGCTGCTACTGCTGCAAGTGTAGCAAGTGTTAAAACTGCCTTCTTCATGAAATATACCTCCTAAATTAAAATTGCACGTATGCTTTCTGCATCGTAACATAATTTTTTCCGTGTCATTTTACTACAACATCGTAACGCCGTCAATATGCAAATTGCATACCAAATGCCGTAATATTTACATATTCTACCCGGCGCTGTATGCAGTAAAATCACCATGTTACCTTAAAAACCGCAGTTTTCTCAGTATTTGTAAAGGCTTTCATGGACTGGCACGCGATTGTCGTATCAAAATGCTACTTGAATAATAACACAAAAATAAAGAAAATGCAAGAGAAATTGTGAACTTTTGCGTTTTTTTTACCCTTTTCGACCATTTTTTTCAACAGTTTTCATAAATTTTCTATTTTTCACGTATAAAATTTGTCTCTTTACAAATTAAAATTTGCTCATCTTTTTATTATCCCCTTTATATTCCCTACATATTTTAATCTTAAAATACAATATTTTTTCGTAGACTTTTGCGATTTAGAACTAAATTTTTCGTAGACTTTCGAAAAGATTAAATTTCACTTTCCTAAACATAAAAATGCCCCCTATCAGCTCACCCCCAAATAAGCAAGTGCTTAGTAACGAGCGGGCAAATAAGGGACATATCGATAAATTCTATTTATTATGGATTCATGAGCTTATATCTCTGCTTTTCAGCAAACATTTCTTCATCTGCTATACTTATGACCTTCTGAATCGTATCTCCTTCTCCAACCTTAAGACAGCTCGTTCCAAGACTAATGCTTACCTTGTACTTTTTCTTCTCTCTTTCATTAAAGGCTTCAGTAAATTTATTTACCATCGCCTTTAAATCAGACATATCCTTCTCGCTATAATCTCCTCTGCCGATAATAGCAAATTCATCCCCGCCTATTCTGAATACTCTTGCATTTCCTTTTTGTTCCTTGCTGAGCGCCTCATCATGCGCGTAGGATATTGCTGCCGCACAGGTCTTTATAGCTATGTCTCCATCTACATGGCCGAAGTCATCATTGATATGCTTTAGATTATTTAAATCTCCTACAAGGACAAATATTTTCTCGTTATTGTCTCTGCAATAATTTAATACCTCTTCTGCATATTCATTGAACGCATTTCTATTGTAAACTCCAGTCATCGAGTCATTATATGCCTGCTCTGCCATCTTATCATAGAGCTTTGTAAGAAGTATCTGCCTTCTAAGGAATTCTATACCTATTGCAATAAACATCATCCAGCTATGGTAGAAGGTATCATAAGTCTTTATTTCGTCACCATATGATAAAACCGAATAGCCAAATGCCCTATCCTCAAGGAATATAGGATGGAAGAAGAATGCCGCCGGCTTTTTTCTAGGCTCATTCATTGGCGGAAACATCTCCTTTAAATCAAAGGTACGATAAGTCTCCACATTCGCAGTAACCTTTCCATCATCCCCGACAATTCTCTTTGCTGCAAGATACATTCTATCTGAGTAACCAAATTTTCTATAATCCACATTCAGATAATCATCACCCTGCCAGTCTTCATTTAGGCAAAGCCCGACCATCTTAGTTCCCTTTATCTGGAACAAAAGCCATATGAATTCGCTGCAGAAATCCTCAAGAGTAGTTTTAGATATGAGCTTTTCAAGCATTCTTGAATACTGCTCTTCTTCATAGCCGTAGATATATACATAAGGATTATCATTTAGTTCCCTTGCAACTTCACTAGCCCTATATCCATGACATGGACATGAACTACCTGCTATTATTTCCTTTTCCTCAAAGAAATCAACAAATTCCGTATTATCTATCATAGAAATAAGTTTTGCTGCAGTTCTCTCTCCCATATTGCGCATAGGTCTGCTCATAGATGTGATAGGCGGATCAAAATGCTTGCCCTCAGGAGTAGCATCATATCCTGCTACACTTATATCCCTAGGCACATCATATCCCCTTTTCTTAAGAGCATTACAAACACTTATTGCCATACTGTCGCTTGCACAGATTATTACATCAGGAAGCTTTTTATGGCGTCCCGCAATGGATTCTACTATTCTTTCGCCGTCATTATACCAGAAATCACCATAAAAGATTCTATTCGGCTTTATATCAAGCGAATGCTCCTTCATTGCCTCTTTGAAGCCTTTTAATCTGCTTTGAGAATGCTCATTATCCTCAGGTCCTGTAACAAACGCAATATCTATAAATCCATGCTCAATGATAAAGTGCTCGACCATCTTTTTAATGCCCAGTTCATCATTTGCCAAGATATAAGGATACTTATCACTAGTAAGATCCATGAATACTACCGGCTTATCCTTGCAGTGCTTTTCTAACTTTTCTTCTATCCTTTGCTGATATCCCGATATTACGCAATAATCAGGACAATAAATAACACCGTCAAGAGCATCGAAATTGACCATATTTATAATATTTGAATCACTCATCGAAGCTTCTTTACTTTTTGAAGAATCAGCTCTTAGGAATGTCGAAAAAACAAGGACATCCATATTATGTTCGAATGCCTTGCTAAAAATCCCCTTTAACGCTTCTGTCTGACTATCCTGCTCACACTGTCCTATTATAACGCCTATTTTTTTTCTATTCGTAATATCCATAGCCCCCTTTTCCTTCATTTTTCTTTCCCTCATTAAATCTCATAAATACATTTTTTTCATAAATTTTGTATTTTTTTCGTATCTTAAGTGTAGCACAATCCACCCATTTTTTCAAGCAATTATTTGGAATATGGATTTTTGATTGATTTTGTAATGAAATGCTAGAATAAGCAAGAAAGCCCCAAGATAAAATTATCTTAGAGCTTTCCCGCTTATTTAAAACCGCCGATTTTGGCCCCCTTACCTTAATTGGTAAGGCCTTGATTATCAATTCTTCTTTCTATAGATGATATCTTCTCTTCCTGGTCCATTTGATACCATTGTGATAGGAACACCGATTTCTGCTTCTGCTAATTCGATATAATCCTTGCATTCCTGAGGAAGATCATCATAGTTCTTGATTCCTCTGATATCACACTTCCAGCCCTTCATTACCTTAAGTACTGGTTTGCAGTTCTTAAGCTTTGTAGTTGTAGGGAATTCCTTTGTAACCTTTCCGTCTAACTCATAACCAACGCATACTGGAATTTCATCAAGATATCCGAGATCATCTACAACAGTAAAGGCAACCTCTGTTGCACCCTGAACTCTTACACCGTAGCGTGATGCTACAAGGTCGAGCCAGCCAACACGACGTGGTCTTCCCGTTGTTGCTCCATATTCTCCGCCGTCTCCGCCGTGATTACGAAGAAGAACAGCCTCATCTCCAAATATTTCTGATACAAACTCACCTGCACCTACAGCTGATGAATATGCCTTAACTACACAGATGATATCACTGATCTCATAAGGTGGTATTCCTGCACCTACAGCACCGTAACCTGCAAGAGTAGATGATGATGTAACCATTGGGTAGATACCGAAATCTGTATCCTTAAGTGAGCCAAGCTGACCTTCAAGAAGAAGATTCTTGCCTGCCTTTATTGCATCATGAATAAAAAGTGAGGTATCTGCAACATATGGATCAATCATTTCCTTATACTGCATAAGAGTATCAAAGAGCTCATTCTTATCTATTTCCGGCTTATTGTAGAGATACTTAAGAATGATATTTTTCTGCTCAAGAACTCTTTCAATTTTCTCTTTAAGATAAGCATCATCGTATAATTCCTGTACCTGGAAGCCTATCTTTGCATATTTATCTGAATAAAATGGAGCAATTCCTGACTTTGTTGAGCCAAACGACTTCTTGCCAAGTCTCTCTTCCTCATAAAGATCAAAAAGAACATGATAAGGCATCATGATCTGCGCACGATCTGATACTAAAAGATGTGGCTTTGGAACGCCCTGATCTACAAGTGACTGAACCTCTTTAACAAACTTAGGAATATCAAGTGCTACACCATTACCAATGATATTTGTTGTATGATCATAGAAAACACCTGATGGTAAAAGGTGAAGTGCAAATTTACCATAATTATTTACGATAGTATGACCTGCGTTTGCACCGCCCTGATAACGCATTACAACGTCTGAATCAGCAGCAAGCATGTCTGTAAGCTTGCCCTTTCCTTCATCGCCCCAGTTTGCTCCGACAATAGCTCTAACCATTTAATTCCTCCATTTCAAAAGTCAGCATATAGTTTTTTTCTATTTGGCCATTTTAAGCCATTAGTAGCTGGCCTGAACATATTTCTCTCAAAACACGTCCACCAATGAATCATTATACTACATTAAGTTAATTTAGTAAAGCAAAAATTTCAAATTATTGTTTTTTCATTTCTAAATAGGCCTGTTTCCCTTTTGAAAATCGCGGCCACTTGCTTATTTATAATTGCTTATTTATTCATCAAGAAGTACAAATTTCATTATTACCGGATTATGGTCTGAATATGAAAATCCTGTCTGTACATTTTCAAGATACTCTACTTCGATATTATCTGACACTATAAAACCGTCTACAATTGCGACGTAATTTCCTTCTTTATACGGTATGTCGCAGTTTCTTACTGTCTGCTCATATTTTCCATTGCTATAATCCATGCATCTTTTAAGGCCTTCTGGAATAATCTCCTGCTCCATCGGCATTGTCCAGTCAAACTGCTTTGCATCCTCACCGTTCAGCTTTTTAACAGAGTCTCCTGTGAAATCACAATTGAAATCTCCGCCGCAAACTACATAATTACCTTTGTCCACCTCGCTCTTCATGTCACTAAATAGCATTTCAAGCTGCCTGGTCTTTAAATTATCGCTTGAGCCGTAGGCTGATAGATGAACGTTATATATAACTAATTCTTTTCCATTATCCACTTTTACCCTTGAGGCACTATAGCATCTGTCAAGGTCAAAAAATTTTGAGAAGCCTGTGGATATAGGAAGACTCCTTCTTACCGCACTTTTGACTTTTGCTTTCGAATATGTCACTATTCCGCTATCTGATTTTCCATGTGGCTCATTTAATGGATAACATAGATAAGCCGAATGATAATTCATTGCAAATACACTGTCAAATCCATCCAGTTTTCCATTAATACGCTCCACCTCATCAACATAATAAGACCTTGTTGCATGAGTATCTACCTCCTGGAAAATAACAAAATCCGGCGAATATGAGATAGCTGTTTCTGCTGCTTTATCTATGCACGCTTCTACACTTTCTTTACTAGCTGCGCGGGATTCTTTTCCCCCATCCATAAAGAAGGTATAGTCGGGAGTATAAGCTCCAAAGCCTATATTCTGCGTAAGTATGGTATAGCTCTCGCCTGCTCTTAAAGTGTCAAGGCCAGCTCCCTCTACCACGTCAAGGCTTTTATTATCCTCTATTCTGTTATAGCTTATAAATAAATAAGCAAAATACCCTGCTACTATTAAAATAGCAATCAGGAATAATCCTGCAATACACCTAATTACCTTTTTCCTTTTTGACATTTCGCTCCTGCCTTATCTGATAGACCTATTAATTTTTTCCTGTTGAACCAAAACCGCCGGCTCCACGCTCTGTTTCATCAAGCTCTTCAACTTCATTAAATTCAACTGAAAGAAAAGGCATGACTATCATCTGTGCTATTCTCTCCCCTGGTTCCACAACTCTAGGCTTATTTCCATAGTTTCTAAGCATTACAATATACTCACCTGTATAGTCACTATCGCACACTCCTACCATATTTGCAGGGGCAAGGTCTTCTTTTGCTGCAAGACCGCTTCTTGCAAATATCCCGGCAAAATATCCTTCTGGAAGCTGAAAAGAGAGCCCTGTAGGAACCTTTCCCACAGTGTGTGGTTCTATGGTCATGGCTTCCTTTATGTCTGCATATAAATCATAGCCTGCTGCATATTTACTTCCTCTTGATGGAGTAATTGCAGTTTCAGTAAGCTTTTTCATCTTAATTTCCATTACATTTATCCTCTTTCATCATTTGACCTTAAAAAGCCTGCCCGAAAACGGACAGGCTCTCATCAATAATAAATATTAATTAAACATTAAGCTCAGCCTTAACACCGATTACCGACTGATTAGCATCGATAATAGGCTTTATGAAATCTCTTACGAATTCCTCTGTCTGCTGCTCACTTCTGCCGACATAGAGCTTAGGATCCATTCTTGACTTTAAGTCTTCAAGTGATAAATTAAAGTCTGGATCTGCTGCAATGAGCTCAAGAAGATTATTGTCAAGACCTTCTTCCTTTACTCTCTTACCTGCCTGCATTGAAAGCTGACGGATCTTCTCATGGAATACCTGTCTGTCTCCGCCTGTCTTATTAACAGCGTCCATGATGATATTCTCTGTTGCCATGAATGGAAGCTCTGCCATCATGTGCTTTTCAATTACCTTTGGATATACAACAAGGCCGTCAACAACATTCATGTAAATGTTGAGGATACCATCGATTGCAAGGAAGCCTTCTGGAATAGAAAGTCTCTTATTTGCTGAATCGTCAAGTGTACGCTCGAACCACTGTACTGATGCAGTGATTGCTGGATTAAGTGCATCTGAGATGACATAGCGCGCAAGAGATGCCATACGCTCGCAGCGCATAGGATTTCTCTTATATGCCATTGCTGATGAACCGATCTGAGTCTTTTCAAATGGCTCTTCTACTTCCTTCATATGTGCAAGAAGACGGATATCATTTGAGAACTTTGTTGCACTTGATGCAATGCCTGCAAGTACATTGAGAACTCTTGTATCTACCTTTCTTGAATATGTCTGTCCTGAAACAGGATAATACTCAGTAAAGCCCATCTTTGAAGCAACCTTCTCTTCAAGAGCCTTTACCTTGTCTGTATCATTATTAAAGAGCTCCATGAAACTAGCCTGAGTACCTGTTGTACCCTTTGAGCCGAAGAACTTTATTGAATTCTTTACGTATAAAAGATCCTGGTAATCCATCAATACATCCTGAAGCCATAGAGTTGCTCTCTTACCAACTGTTGTTGGCTGTGCTGGCTGGAAGTGTGTAAATGCAAGAGTAGGCTGAGCCTTCTGCTCTAATGCGAACTTTGCAAGCTTGTCCATTACATTAAGGAGCTTCTTCTCTACTAATTCAAGAGCTTCCTTCATTACGATTATATCTGTATTATCATCTACATAGCAGCTTGTTGCTCCAAGATGGATGATTCCCTTTGCCTTTGGGCACTGAAGACCATATGCATAAACATGTGACATAACATCATGTCTTACAACCTTCTCACGAGCCTCTGCATCTTCATAATTAACATCATTTACATGAGCCTTTAATTCATCTACCTGTTCCTTTGTTACGTTAAGACCAAGCTCCATTTCTGACTCAGCAAGTGCGATCCAGAGCTTTCTCCATGTAGTAAATTTTTTCTCCTGTGAAAAAATATGGCTCATTTCCTTACTAGCATAACGGCTTGTAAGAGGGCTTTCATAAATTGTTCTGTCCATGATTTTCCTTTCCATTCTCTTATCATCATATTTTTTAAGTCTTTCATAAAAACAAAATGGATGTGCCATCCAAAATGCTTTCGCAAAAAAAGACATTTTGATTATAGCACACCCATTTTTAAATTTCAAGTAATCTAATTTTTTATTAGCGATTACGTATTTCAAGCACCTTTTTTCCTATTTTGTTAAGATGCTCATGCGCTAATTGACATCTATTCTACTTTTGATCATTTTACGGTTACTTTTACTTTCTTCATAAGTCCATTTACAGTGTATACGTAAATGTAGCAGGTTCCTTTTGATTTTCCTTTGATTTCGCCGTTCTTATTAACGGTTGCAATCTTGGTATTTGAACTCTTATATCTAAACTTTGCTGCGTGGCTCTCAGGAAGAAGCTTCTTTTTACTATTTTCAAGTGTAACCTTTGCCTCGATCTGTGCAGTCTTTTTAATCTTTATCTGGTAAGCGCTCTTTGTAAGCTCCAGAGCTTTCGGATTGGTATATTTAACACTCTTTGTTCCTGCAAGATGTGCTATAATAGTCTTTGCAAGTATTACCTTCTTACCAGCTACCATCTTGTATGCATATACCGTTACACGGATGTTCTTCTTCTGATTGATCTTCTTGCCATCAATCTTATTAAAGGATGCACTTGTAGTTGAATTTCCCTTTATTGTCTTGGCTGCTTTCTTTGCCTGGCTTCCACAATAATGAATATAAACATCATATCCATCAGCTTCGTTAACCTTAGTCCAGCTTACCTGAACCTTATTATTCTTCCGGGTTACAGATTTAAAATTAATAATTGCATTTGTCTTTGCTGGTTCTGGTTCCGGTGATGACGACGCCTTAGCTGTTACTGTAACTGATGCAGCTTTTCCTGCCTCGCGGTTCTTATCCTCAGCATAGCGTATCTGATATGTACCGGACTTAACCACGATTTCTGTACTTCCTGCCTTTACATCAGTCCATGTCTTGCCATCATCTGCTGAATATTGATATGTCTTAGCCTTATCAAGTCCACTTATCTTTCCATCAGCTGTCTTATCATCACTTGCTTCAGCCACTGCAAATGTTTCTGTCGGCTTATCCTGAGCAGCCTTCTTTATAGTAGTTTCTACTGAACCCTTAGGTTCTTTCTCACTACCATCATCCTTATGTTTATCATCACCCTTGATGTAATAGTAAATCTTATATGTTCCAGCATCTGTAGCTACAGGTATCTCTGACTGCCACTTTCCGTCGGTTCCCAGACGGTACATAAGAGTTCCACCTTCTGTCTTTCCGGCTGTTACAAGCGCTTTTGCATTTCCGTCATATACAAGACCTGATACAGAATGCGAGTACAATATAATAATAGGACAACGATTTGCTTTTTCATCATCCACAAGACCTGATTCTGGTGTAACTTCTCCTGATGGATCTGACTTAGTTACAATGAGCTTTCCTTCTACAGTTGTAATGTCATAGTTGCCTGCGATTGTGCCATCACTTAGTGCATAGGTAAATGCATTTGCTGATACACCTGCAAGTGTCTGGCTTCCTGTTACATAATATGTAGCACCTTCGCCCTCTGCAAAACCATCTTCTGATACAGTAATTTCATCATTAGAAAGAGCCTTGCCATCGAATACTTTTGTATCCGTTGCTGAAGTAAGTGTTACGCTTCTCTTATCTATTGTAAGCTTTCCACTTTCACTTAAGACTGCAAACTGAGTAGTTACATCATTTCCATCAGCATCCTTAACTATAGGTGTTCCGATAACATTTACAGCATATTCACCTGCATTTGTTGCGGTTACTTCTGCTGACATGCCGGTTACTGTATAAATCTTTCCATTTGATGCTGTAAAGCTGGTTACTGCACTTTCACCAGTACCTTCTCCTGCGTTTCCATCTATGGTGTAACCACTGACTGCTTTTGACGTTCCGTCATACTTTTCTTTTCCACTATTAGCTTTAAGTGTTACTTCATATTTAGTATTTCTGTTATTGACAGTCAGTGTTCCATATGAAGTAGTAATGTCATAGTTATCAGCTTTTGTATTATCTTTAAGTGTATAAGTGAATGTATTCTCTGATACACCAACAAGAGTTCTGGTTCCGGTCACATCATAGTCAGCACCTTCACCTGTAATGAATCCATCACCGGTTACAGTTACTTCCGTATTTGCAAGAGCATCACCATCATATTCTTTGGTTTCAGTTGCTGATGTCATTGTAACTCTTCTCTTATTGATTGTAAGAGTACCCGTCTGTGGTGTTACAGCGAACTCATCTGATACATCATTTCCATCACTGTCCTTAACCACTGCTGTTCCACTTACACTTACGGTATAAGAACCTGCATCAGTTCCTGAGCCTGCTGCTGTAAGTCCGGATACTGTATAAGTATTTCCTTCAACAATAAATGTATCTGTTTCAAATCCGGTTACTTCATGACTCTGGCCATCATACTTTAATTCATCACTATTTGCCTTTGGTGATATCTGATATTTAGCATCTCGGCTTGTTACTGTAAGAGTTCCCTCTGTCTTTATAATGTTATAGTTTGCTTCCTTGGTTCCGGTATTAAGTGTATATGTAAATGCATTTGCACTACTTCCCACAACCTTCTGAGAACCAGTTACACTATAGGTTGCACCTTCTCCTGTAGCAAATCCATCTCCAGATGTTGTTACAGTATTATCAGTTAATGCATTACCATCATAGGTCTTTGAAGCAGTTGCTGATGTCAGTGTCACATTTCTCTTATTGATTGTAAGAGTTCCATTAGATGTATTTACAATAAACTGATTTGTCAGGTCATTGTCATTTGCATCCTTTACCACTGCTGTTCCGGTTACTTCTGCTGTATAAGCTCCGGCATCAGTTCCCTTTACAGTTGCTGTAATTCCTGAAACAGTATATGTAACACCGTTAATTGTGAACGCTGTCTGAACAAATCCTGAAACAGATTTCTCTGTTCCATCGTAAGTTACTTCATCACTATTTGCAGTTACAGTGATTTCATATTTCTTATCATTACCTTCTTCATCTGTACGATCAGTAACTGTAAGAGTTCCTTCTGTCATTGTTATTTCATAGTTACCTGCAGTCGTTCCAGTCTTTAATGTGTAACCAAATGTATTTTTTGAATTACCTGGAAGAGTCTGAGTTCCTGTAACATTATAGGTTGCACCTTCTCCGGTTACAAATCCATCTCCACCTACTGTTACATCTGTGTTTGTAAGTGCTGTTCCGTCATACACCTTGGAAGCTGTAGCAGATGTAAGTGTCACACTACGCTTTCCTATTGACACTTCAACATAATTGGCAACTGTATCATTATGATTTTCATCAGCTTTTACCTTATACCATACATAGTAGGTTCCGGCATTGGTCTTTGTCGGGATGGATGTGGTATAAAGGGATTCATCCGTCGGTGCAGTGTTCTCGGTGGTTACGGCATAGTACAGCGTGCCGCCCGTGGCTTCGCCTGCGGTCACAAGCGACTGTGCAGAGCCAGTATAGGTCAGCGTCTTCGCTTCAGGTGCTTTGGTTACAACGGATGCTTCCTTTGCTACATAAGTATACGTGTAGGTGGTTGCCTCCGTAATTGCTGTGTCCGCGCTAGGTGTCACATCCCAGCTTCCTTCTGCCTTATAGGTTGCACCCGGCTTACTGCCGACTGCCGGAATCTGATTTGCCGCCAGCTTCAGAGTGTCGCCCTCGTAACCGGTCAGAGTTACGGTCTTGTCCGCTGAGGTTTCATCGTTCCACGAGCCATTGACTACCTTGAAGGTCACGGTATAAGAAATCGCCTGCCTCCACTTCGCATAAAGAGTAATATTTCCAGTAACGGTATCGTTGTCAAAGTCCCACTCATTCGTCAAGGCTTCTTCCTTGTACCAACCGTCAAAAGCATAGCCCTCCGCTGTGGGATCCGTAGGCTTGGTCAACTTACTGCCGGACACAACCGTCTGTGCGTCAGGCGCCGTGCCATGACCGTCTGCATCAAAGGTTACGGTATAACCAAGATAGAGCTGTCTATCCGCGCCTTTTACGACTGAAAGATTTGGGTTGTCGCTTACAAATTTTGATACATCATTGAAGGATGTATCGGTACTATTGGTAAACACTTTGGCTTCGTTCCAATAAACGCCGAGCTTCGCCCCCTCCGTCAGCTCTCCGACAATGTTGAGCGAAATATCCGGGTGGATATCACCGGCGATAACCTCATTATCGAAGATAACGGGTGCACCGGAGATGTTTACGGAGCCCGATTGTGGATGCAGGGCGCTCGTCCCCTTGTTGTTTGAGATTCTTACATTTCCGGAAATGTTGAGTGTTCCAAACGAGGAAATACCACCGCCCCAATCGCTACAACTGTTGTACATGATCTTAGCGTCACCGGACAATTCCACCGTTGCACCATTCGCAAAGCCAAGTCCACCGCCACGACCAACTGAAGTATTATACTGAATTGTGCCGCCGGTCATGACAAATCGAGAACCGGACGAAAGGCGCACACCTCCGCCGTCGTAATATCCTTTCGACGTGGTTTTGTTGCCTATGATGTTTCCGCCGGCCATGTTGAATGTTCCACCGTAAACATAGACTCCGCCGCCTAGACTCGTATTGCCTCCGGTAATGTAGCCGCCGGTGAAGGTCTGATACCCGCTTTCCAGGTCGTCGTTCACCGTCGCCAGTCCCGCGCCTCCATCGCTTGGATCAGTCACCGTAAATTTATGCACTGCCTCCGTGCCGCAATCATAAAGATTCAGCGTACGTCCGGAATCGACCAAGATCACCCGATCCGTTCCGCTCTTAATGATGCCATGCCCGTTCAGGCACAGGTTCGTCGTCCCGGAAGGAACGTTCCAGGTACTGCTGATGGTCACGTCATTTACCAGGTAATAATTCCCCGCCTTGGTGGGCATACTGTTCGTAGCAGTCCATGCCTTGAAGTTGATATCATCATGCACATGAATCCACTGTGCATAGAGCGTGGTATTAGCAGTAATGTTAAAGGTTTGGTCTGCTGCATAGGCTGTTCCGGATCCGTCCGCCATGGTGTTCCATCCATCGAACACAAGCCCTGTTTTAACGAGACTGTTTGTATTTCCGGGCACTGTAATAACGCTTCCGGAAGCATAGCCTGTAGTCTCTGCCGGAACATTACCGCCTGTCGCACCATTGCCATCATAGGTCAGAGTGACAACGGGTGAACCAAGGAACAACTGTCCGTCTGCGTTCTTGCCTACTGCATAATCTTGACTGTTGCTGAAAAAGGCTCCCACTATGTTGAAGGAAGTATCGGAAGAGTTTGTAAATACATCTGAGGCATATCCCGAAGTTCCTGTAGCAGGTTTTATTGTAATGCCGATGGAGGCTTCGCTAGTAAGCTCTCCAACTACGTTAATCTTCTTTCCGCTCCATAAATATACGTCGCCCCCAACATTATCCTTTATAATGGGATTCCCTGAAATATTAAGGGCGCTCGCGCCGCTTCGGAATACAATACCGCCGCTCTCACTACATCCATCCGGATTGCCAAGCGCAATATTATTTGTTATTTTACCGCCGCTTATGGTCGCGATTCCGCCGCCTCCCATGCACACGGCGCCGCCCTGGTTTGACGCAGTATTGTAGCTGATTTCTCCGCCCTTCATGATGAAGCCGTCTCCGCCGCCTCTAGTATCAACGGCGCCATGCAAGGATACGTTTCCGATCATTTTTCCGCCGGTCATCTCAAAGCGTGATGCCTGAACGCTTACTGCGCCGCCGAAAGCATAATTAGCAGCATAATTTCCGATCATCGTACCGCCGTGCATATTAAAGATTCC
>Ga0247611_10001100_pt1 | contig 50010 bp, 40 predicted proteins | sample 177DNAGHGhighgp2_FD_192422 | JGI IMG/M metagenome (GOLD analysis project Ga0247611, IMG submission 192422) | Sheep rumen microbial communities from Palmerston North, Manawatu-Wanganui, New Zealand - 1770 DNA GHGhigh gp2 | ecosystem: Host-associated > Mammals > Digestive system > Stomach > Rumen... | reverse complement strand
TTTCGCTCAACAGAAGAGAACTGCTCCTGGCGAACTTATTGCGACTGTACAGCCCCGATAAACAGTGGCCGCTTCGATGATTTTAGGTGTATAAAAGAGCCTTAATTGTCACTGAAGACCAATTAAGACTCTTTCTAGGAGTATATTTGACCCTTAAGCGTGATATTGAAACTAAAAACGGTTGCCCGCTAATAGCATAAGGGCTTAGTCGTCATAGTCCATGCCAATGATCTGGAAATTGCGATTGAACTCAATCTCCATGCCGTTGTTGAGTTTCACTTCGTACATGCTGCGGTGGCGTTCCAGCTTGATGACCGACTTGCCAGGTTGATTCTTGCTGAGATAGGTAGCAATCTGCTCGGGGATAACCTCGTTGGGAACCTTGCTGTTATAGCACTCGATGTCCTTCCAGTTGCCAGTGCGGTCAAACTCGATGCTCTCGCTGCTCTCATACACGATTTTATAGTCATCCCAGTCGGCTGTCACAATCAGGGGCACCTTGCTGGCAAAGTGCTGCTTGAGGAACGTCTGAGCGGGTTGTGGCAGCTGGTCAAAGGTGATCACGCGGTCATCGTCGGCTCTCATCGTGAGGCTCATGGTCATGACCATAGCCATCAACAGGAAAAACTTGATTTTCTTCTTAAAGATATATATGTAAAAAGTGTTGTCGTTGTTTAATCGATTGTGGGTTAATCGTCCATCTCGGTGATCACACCATGCTTGTCGAACTTGAGCTCAAGGCCGTTGGTCAATTCCACCTCATAGCCGTAATAGTCCTTGTCGATCATGGTGACCATCGCGTCGGGGAAATTGGCCTTCAAGTGAGTCACAATGGGTGCGGGAATCACTGCTGGGGGCACAGGGTTGGTTATCGGGCACTGGATCTTGTCCCACATGCGGTCGGTGTCAAAGTCAATCTGGGTGCCGTCGGCAAGCACAACGTCATATTGCCAGCCGGTAATTTCAAGATCCCTGGTGGCAAACGTGATATTCCGTCCAGGGAAATTTTGCAGGATGAACGTTGTGATGGGAGCAGGCAACTGGGGCACGGCAACAGGCCTGTCGGTGCAAGCTGTCATCAGTAAAACCAAGGCAAAAATGCCACATGCAATAATCTTCTTCATTATCTTAAATCATTTAAATTGCTGCAATTTTACACTTTATTCTTTAAATTCTGCAAGAAATACAACAAAAAATGGTATTATTGAAACCCAGCAACTGTCGTGCCAAGGTCGCGACGGCTGCGTTGCAGGACCTGATAGGGTCAAAAAGAGGATATTTTAAAGCAAATGACCCTAAATCCTTTGGTTTCTCAAGAATTGTTGTACCTTAGCCGAATAATAAAACTATTTTTAAACAGATTTATTGTAAAATGAAAAGTCTTAAAGCATTTTTTTTGATATTGGCCATGACGGCAATCAGCTTCAATGCCAGAGCCGACCATGACCAAGTGATTACCTTCGACCAGATGCCTGAGGCGGCCCAGGCGCTTCTCAAGCAGTATTTTGCCGACAAGGTTCCCCTGGTGGTGACAGTCGACTGGGATGACTACACCATCATCTATGAGAGTGGCGAGAAGGTGGAGTTTGACAAGCAGGGCAACTGGAAAGAATTGAACTGCCGTTCGTCGGTTGTGCCCATGGAATTGGTCCCCGATGCAATCAAGACCCACATCAACACCACGTTCCCTGGCACGACAATCCTCAAGCTCGACCGCAACCGTCGTGGCTATGAGGTGAAGCTCGACAACGGGCTTGAAGTGGAGTATGATCCCACATTCCAGATCATCGACATTGACGATTGACCAAGAACAAGTGTTAATGAAAATGGGCTCAGTTATGTGCCTGGATATTTTTTAAGTAACTGAAAATGAGAAAAATGTATTTTAAAGTATTGTCTGTCGGCGTGGCCCTGTTCACGCTGTGTGCCTGCTCGGGTAATGGTGATGCCAACCAGCAGCAAGCCGTCGTGCCTGTCCCCCAGGAACAACCCGTGCAAGCGGCACCTGCCGACACCGTCATGGCTCAGCCTCAAGCTCAGCCCGAAGCCCAGCAGGCCCAGGCTACCGCTCCTGCAGCAGCCACCCTGTCGTTGCCACAGGCTATCACAGCCTTTGTGAAGCAAAAATTCCCTAATGCTACCATTGTTGGCGTCGAACCCGATTACGATAATGGCGGTCAGGAGTTTGATGTGTATCTGAGCGATGGCACCCAGATCGACTTTGATGCCAACAATCAGTGGGACCAAGTGGAGTCGATGAAGGGGGTTCCCGCCTTCTTTGTCCCTCAGGCTATTGCAACCTATGTGAAAAGCAACTATCAAGGCATGGCCATCACCAAGATCAACAAGGAGTATTATGGCTATGAGATTGAGCTTGCCAACGGCCTTGACCTGATCTTTGACCGCTCAGGCCGCTTAATGGGCATGGATGATTGAGCATCATTGGGCATCAGCGTTGAACAAGCAAAGCGCCGGGGCAGTCATGGCCCTGGCGCTTTGTTGTAGTGATCTGCTATAAATTACCGTAATGCAGATATAGAAAGATGTGTTGTCGTGGGGATTACTCGTCGTCGCGGCGGTCATCGCGACGGGGGCGGCGCGGTCCACGGTTGCCACCCTGGCGGTTGCCACCCTGGCGGTTGCCACCGTTGCCACCCTGACGGGGACCACGGCTGGCATTGTTGCCGCCATTGCCACCCTGGCGGGGACCACGGCCATTACCCTGCTTGCGCTCGTCATAGCCCTCGGGCTTGTCCTGCAGTGCGCGCATCGACAGGCGGAACTTGCCGGTCTTCTTGTCGATCTCGATGAGCTTGACGGTGACCTCATCGCCCTCGTGCAGTCCGCTGGCCTCCATGTTCTCGAGTCGGTCCCAGCTGATCTCGCTGATGTGCAGCAGGCCGTCACGGCCAGCCATGAACTCAACAAATGCACCGAACTCGAGGATGCTGACCACCTTGCCGGTGTAGACCTGACCCTCCTCGGGCACTGCGGTGATGGCCTTGATGCGAGCCACGGCAGCCTCGATGCTCTCCTTGTTGGCTGCAGCGATCTCGACGATTCCCTTGCCGTCAGCCTCCTCGATGCTGATGGTGGTGCCAGTCTCCTCCTGGAGTCCCTGGATGACCTCGCCACCCTTGCCGATAATGGCACCGATGAACTCCTTGTCCACGGTGAGGGTGACAATGCGGGGAACGTGGGGCTTGTAGTCCTCGCGGGGTGCGGGAATGGCCTCGTTGATGAGGTTGAGGATGTGGAGACGGCCTTCCTTGGCCTGGTGCAGGGCCTGCTCCAGGATCTCATAGGGCAGACCGTCGCACTTGATGTCCATCTGTGTGGCGGTGATGCCGTCGACGGTGCCCGTCACCTTGAAGTCCATGTCACCCAGGTGGTCCTCATCGCCCAGGATGTCGCTGAGCACGGCGTGCTTGACGTTACCCTCGTCGGTAATCAGACCCATGGCGATGCCGGCAACTGGCTTCTTGAGCTTGATGCCGGCATCGAGCAGAGCCATGCAGCCAGCGCAGACGGTGGCCATCGATGATGAACCGTTGCTGCTGAGGATGTCGCTCACGATGCGGATGCAATAGGGGTTATCCTCGGGGATCATGCGCTTGAGTGCGCGGTGGGCCAGGTTGCCGTGACCAATCTCGCGGCGGCTCACGCCACGTGGAGCACGAGCCTCACCGGTCGAGAAGGCGGGGAAGTTGTAGTGGAGCAAGAAGCGCTCATTCTCGTGACGCAGCACGTCGTCGATGAGCTTCTCGTCGTCCTTGGTGCCCAGAGTCACGGTTGCCAAAGCCTGGGTCTCGCCACGCTTGAACAGTGCCGAGCCGTGGGGGTAGGGCAGGTAGTCGGGCTCACACAGGATGGGGCGGATCTCGTTGGTCTTGCGGCCATCCAGGCGGATGTGCTCATCGAGGATGCAACGGCGAACGGCATCGCGCTGCACTTCCTCGTAATAGCGCTTGATCATCGGTTCCTTCTCCTCGCGCTCCTCCTCGGGGATGGTCTCCATGAAGTCGTCATAGGCCTTCTGGAACGTCTCGTTGCGCCACTGCTTGTCGGCCTTGCCAGCTTGAGCCACGGCATAGCACTTGGGATAGATTTCCTTGCGCACGCGCTCGTGGAGCTCCTCGTCGTCGGTCTCGTGGCAGTACTCGCGCTTGGCGATGCCCAGCTCGCGGGCCCACTCCTTCTGCACGAGGCACATGGGCTTGATAGCCTCGTGTGCGGCCTTCAAAGCGGCAATCAGGTCATCCTCGCTCACCTCGTCCATTTCGCCCTCGACCATCATAATATTATCGTAAGTCGCACCTACCATCAATTCCATGTCAGCTTTCTCAATCTGCTCAAACGTCGGGTCGATAACGAATTGGCCGTCGATGCGTGCTACGCGCACCTCGGCAATGGGCTCTTCAAATGGCACATCGCTCACGGCGATGGCTGCCGATGCGGCAAGGCCTGCCAGGGCATCGGGGGCGTCAACACCGTCGCTCGAGAACATCAAGATGTGAACGATTGTGTTGGCGTGATAGTTGGAGGGGAACAAAGGCCTCAACACGCGATCGACCAGACGGGCGGTCAGGATCTCGTAGTCGCTGGCGCGGCCTTCGCGGCGGGTGAAACCGCCAGGGAAGCGGCCATAGGCCGAGAATTTTTCCTTGTATTCAACAGTCAGGGGCATGAAGTCCACGCCCTCGTCGGCCTCCTTGGCCGAACAAACGGTGGCCAACAACATGGTGTTGTTGAGCCTCAATTCAACAGCTCCATCGGCTTGCTCGGCAAGCTTTCCAGTCTGCAGAGTGATCTCACGTCCGTCACTCAGTACGATGGTTTTTGTAGTAGGTGTCATAAAAGAATTACGTCTAAAAATGTAAAAAAAATCGTGCAAAGGTACACATTATTTTCCACACAAGCACTATGTTTTTGCTGTTTTAAAGATGTAATGAAAAAAAATGATTACCTTTGTGCCATGACAAAAATGTGAATAGACGTAAAACTAAAAGGATAGTCAAGATAAAAAATGAAATCGATTTCCGACATCAGGATACAACTGCGTGATCGGTTTGTGAGGTTTTACACCGATGATCTGGTGAGAATTTCCCGCAGGCGAACCATCAACAGGGGTTACCTCAAGAGGCGTGAGTATGCACAGCCGATCACCCAGGCCCAGAGGGACGAGATCATCGCATTTTGGAAGCCCTACCGAGACATCACTGCTGCTGTCAAGTGGTATGAGGTTTACAACAACTTCTGTGACGATAAGTCAAAGCTCAAGTACTATATCCCTGACATCATTCACTTTACCGAGATTGACACGTTCTTCTCCGACCCTCGCCGTTGCGAGATCATGGATGATAAGAACCTGTATGACTTGTTCTTCCACGATGTGAAAATGCCTCGCACCATCATCAGGAAAGTCAATGGGGATTTCTTTGATGGGGACTACCAGTGGCTCACGCTCGACCAGGCCGTGGACCTGTGTGTGAAAGCTGGCTCGGTCATCAGCAAAGAGGCTCGCTTGTCGTTTGGTGGACATGGCATCAAGTTCTTTGACCTTGCCACCTGTGACAAGGAGGAGTTCAAACGCTGGCTATGTGACAAGAGAAATCATAACATTAATATTCAGGAAGTTGTCACGCAGCACGAGTGCCTGAACAAGATTCACGACAAGAGCATCAACACTATTAGGATCATGTCCCTGTTACTTGATGGCGAGGTGCATATCCTCTCAACCTTGTTGAGGATGGGACGCGATGGTGTTAAGGTGGACAACGCCAGCAGCGGAGGCCTCATCTGTGGCATCAAGGAAGATGGCTACCTCAGGGAAATCGCCTTTGGCAACTATGGTGAGCGGGTGCTGCAACACCCGCAAGGTGCCGTCTTCAAGAACTGCCGCATCGAGGGCATCGCTAAGTGCCATGACCTCATCCGTGCCCTTGCCGGGCGCTTGAGCGGTTGCTCGCGCCTGGTATCGTGGGATTTTGCCATCGGTGCCGATGGTGAGCCCATCCTGATCGAGGTGAACCTCACCTATGGCGGCGTGAACCTGCACCAGATGTGCAACGGCCCCATCTTTGGCGACCTTACCGAGCGCGTGCTCTCGACCGTGTACCGTTCTGGGCGATGAACGATGCGATATCAAGTAGGATTGATTAGAGATAGATTAGTGATTATGAATATTATTAACTCCATATTCAGTAGTGCACGCAACACGGCTGCACACTACCTCACAATGTTTCGCGACAAGAACCTGAAATCGTCGCGACAGAAATATGCCGCACGGTACCTGAGCAAGACCAAGCAAGAGCACCGCTCGCCGCTTGAGGCTGGCCTGCGTGACGATATCGTCAACTATTGGGCTCCGTTCGCAGACGTGAAGGCTCTGCTGGGGTGGTTTGAGTTCTATAACACCTATTGTGACGACAAGTCGCAGCTCAAGTATTATATTCCAGACAGTGTCTTCTTTACCGACATCGACATCCCGTTGACCGACCCTCGTCGCTCCTATGAACTGGACGATAAGAACCTGTATGACTTGTACTTCGGCGACATTAGGACACCGCAGACCGTTGTGCGCAAGTGTAACGGCGCACTGCTTGATGCTGCCTATCAGCCAGTGACCATCGACCGCGCTGTGGAGTTGTGCCTCGTTGCCGGATCAGTGATTGTTAAGCCCGCCCGCAACTCTCAGGGTGGCAAGGGTATCCAGTTCTTTACCCCATCCTCCACAGCTCAGGAAATAAAAGAACGTCTATTGGGCGGCCGCGACTTCATTGTGCAGGAAGTGCTCCACCAGCATGATTGCTTGAGCAAGATCCACGACAAGAGCATCAACACTATTAGAATCATGACCTTGTTCCTTGATGACGAGGTGCGACTGCTGTCGTCGGTGCTGCGCATGGGGCGTGATGGAGCACGTGTCGACAATGCCAGCAGCGGTGGCATTTTCTGTGGCATCAATGCCGACGGCACTTTGAAGGAGTGCGCTTTTGACACCAAGGGCAACTGCTGGACGCAACATCCGCAAGGCACCGTCTTCAAGGGCGTGCAGATTGTGGGTTTTGACAAGTGCTGTGACTTGGTGCGCTTGCTGGCAGGACGTTTCTGTACGACCTCGAGGATGATTTCGTGGGATCTGGCCGTCGGCGAGGATGGTGAACCCGTGATCATTGAGATGAACCTCACGTTTGGGCAGGTAGACTTTCACCAGATGTGCAATGGTCCCATCTTCGGCGACAATACCACTCAGCTACTGTCTCAATTGCTGTCCAAAAAGCGTTGAAAATCAGCAAAATCAACCTATTGCAAAAAATATTTTTGTTAAAAGGCCTTGTCAATTCAGAAAATGGTTGTAAATTTGCACCGCTTTTTACGAATAATTTTTTAAATATCAATTGTAATGTACTTAGATTCAGAGAAAAAGAAAGAGATCTTTGGCACTTACGGCAAAAGCAATACTGACACTGGTAGCCCCGAGGCCCAGATAGCATTATTCTCATACCGTATTGCCCACTTGACCGAGCACTTGAAGGTCAACAAGAAGGATCATACGACTCAACGTGCACTGAAGATGCTGGTAGGTAAGCGCCGCAAATTGCTCGATTACCTGATGCGCAAAGACATCAACCGTTACCGTGAGCTCATCGCCAAGAAGGAGCTGGGTATCCGCAAGTAATCAGCCGTCTTCGTTACTGCAACAGAACGACATTGAGAGGCACCGCTGCGACAACTGGTCGTGGCGGTGCCTGCTTGTTAGGCATTTGGATTGACGGGCAACTCTCAAGAGGATAAAGCGGGCTCACCCGCAAATCAGTGTGGCGGTCGTGAGGTCACAGCAAGGTCGCTCCCCCTTGTCCAGACCTGTGACCAATAGGGGGCGGCTGATGTGACGTTCGACTGAACCATTTATAATGAGTGGGTTAGACGGTTGGCACGAGATTTGCTGTAGAGATGTCGAAACTCATTTATTAAATGATCACATGGAGATGAACAAGAACAAGATCAATCTGGACGATTATGCCGAGCTGTTCAGCGACAGCAAGTTGTGGCGCAAGCTCAAGAAAGTGGCCCATAAGGCGGGCCGCAAGGCTGTCTACTATGTGCTGGTGCTCTATTATGTGTCGCGTGACCCATCGGTCCCCACGTCATTGAAGCTCAAGGTGCTGGGCGCGCTGGGTTACTTTATCCTGCCATTGGACTTCATCCCCGATGCGCTATTGGGCTTAGGCTTCAGCGATGATCTGGCCGCTCTGGCATGGGCATTGTTCTCGATCAAGAAGTACATCACCCCCGAGATTGAGCGCAAGGCTCGCGAGCGCCTGCGCCAGTGGTTTGGCCCCGCTGCCGACGAGGATGCAGACTTGTCCATCCCGACGGTCATTGATGTCGAGGCCCAGGAATTTTAGTCATCGTGTTGCGGTGCGTGGTGGTCGAGTTTGTCGTCATAAAGATAATGGCGCGTCTCTTTAGCAATGATGCCACTGAGAAGCAGCAGTGAGACAAGGTTGGGGATAGCCATGAGAGCATTCATGCAGTCGGCGGCATTCCACACGACATCCAGGCTGATGACACTGCCCACAAACACCATCACGACAAACAAGATGCGGTAGGCAAGCATCCATTGCTTGCCCTTGAGGTACTCAACGGCGCGTTCGCCATAGTAGCACCAACCCAGTATGGTGGTGAAGGCAAACGTGAGTAGTCCGAAACTCAACAACGGCGTCCCCACATAGGGGATCTTGGCAAAGGCTGCCTTGGTCAAGGCTGCGCCGTCGGTGCTGCTGATGTCGGGGTAGGCGATGATGGAGCTGACGACGACCAGCCCGGTGAATGCACAGATGACCACCGTGTCCCAGAAGGTGCCCGTCGATGAGACGAGAGCCTGTCGCACGGGGTTGCGCGTCTGTGCCGCAGCGGCGACAATGGGGGCCGACCCCAGTCCCGACTCGTTGCTGAACAGTCCGCGTGCGATGCCCATGCGTGCCGCCAGAATGACGGTGCTGCCCACAAAGCCGCCGCCAGCAGCCTGTGGCGAGAACGCGGACTCACAGATGAGCTTGATGGCGGGCCAGACGTACTGCCCGTTGATGATCAAGATGTAGATGCACCCTATCACATAGAAGAAAGCCATGAAGGGCACCAGTGCGCTGCACACCCGCGCAATGCTCTTGATGCCGCCCAGCAGCACCAGCGCTGTGAGCAGGCAGATGATTGCCCCTGAGAGCCACACAGGGATGTTGTAGGAGTCATGAGCGATGGTCGAGATGGCATTGGCCTGCACGGTGTTACCGATGCCGAACGATGCCAGGGCGGTGAAGATGGCGAACAGGACCGCCAGCCATTTCCACCCCAGGCCACGTTCCAGGGCGTACATCGGCCCTCCCAGCATGCGCCCGTCGGGTGACTTGACACGGTACTTGATGGCCAGTAGCCCCTCGCTATACTTGGTGGCGATGCCAAACACTCCCGAGAGCCAGCACCACAGCACCGCTCCCGGTCCGCCCAGTGCGACGGCGGTTGCCACGCCCACGATGTTGCCAGTGCCGATGGTTGCAGCCAGTGCCGTGGCCAGTGCGCCAAACTGCGACACGTCTCCAGTCGATCCCTTGTCCTTGCTCAGTGACAACTTGATGCCCGTGAGCAGCTTGCGCTGTGGCACTCCCAGACGCAAGGTGAGAAAAATGTGCGTTCCTAACAGCAATATAATCATCGGCCACCCCCACAGATAGCCGCTCAATGTCGCGAAAAAGTCGTTCAAGGTTTCCATCATGTGTGATTGTTATTAAGGTTGAAAGTGCAAATATAATGAAAATGTTTGTAGTTGTTAATTTTTAGTTGCAAATTATTGAATTTTTTCTTAGATTTGCAGCGTTTATTAATAATGAAGAGCGATACCAAGAATTCAGGGCTGACACTTCGGCTCAAGAATGAATCGAATGGCAGGAAGATTTTCACATTATATCAAATAACCGATTAACAATTTAAATAGTTTTTGCGACATGAAGAAATTATCATTACTCCTGTTGTGTGTCACGATTGCAGTCACAGCCTCGGCCGCCCTGAAGGGTGCCGGCAATGGCTATCGCCCCATAGGCAAGGTAGCCCATCAATCGTCGTTGAAAGCCCCGTCGCGAGTCGACATCATCACCGAGCAGCCCGAGGGCACCGTGGTGAACTACCTGCGCAGTGGCGAGTATGTGTTGTCCAGCCTCTACGGCTATGAGCCAGCCGCCCAGACGGGTCGAGTGAAGGTGGTCTATGCCGATGACGGCTCCACTGTTTACATTCAAGACATCCTGTGCTATGCCGAGGGCACAGGCACATGGGTCGTTGGCCAATTGAGTCCCGACGGACTGTCGATATCGGTGCCCCTCGGTCAGTATGTGGCCTATAACGAAGAATATGGTTATGGAGTGGTTCTGGCATGGGGCTCTACCGATGTCATCGATCTGGGCGATGATCTTTACTGGTTTGAATTCTATGCCGATGAGCGTGCGACCGAGGTTGTCTATACCATCGACCCCGAGACCGGCACCATCACGATGGAGGGCAGTGAGGGTGACATGAACAATCCTTACCCCTATGACTGCGTGGCGACGGGTCTTGCAGGTCTGTGGAGCGACGACGGCACGATAGCCACTGTCGAGTGGGGCTCGACCTGGACTGTGCTTGGCGAGGCGGTACCCGCTGTTCCTGCCGACCCCGAGGTGATAGAGTTCTTTGACTGTGGCGACGAGAGCGGTTACACGCGTCTGGACTTCAACATCAACCTGGTTGACGTTGACGGCAACCCGCTCAACAGCGATTACTTGACCTACAGCATCTTTACCGACGATGATGAGGTGTTCACCTTTGATGCTGCCACCTATGGAGCGCTCAATGGCTTTGATACCGACATGACCGAGGTGCCCTACGGCTTCAGCGGTGAAGACTTCTATCTGCGCCGCGTTTACTTCTATCGCACCAATGAGGGCGACAATCCCATGTTTACCTGGCGCATCGGCATGCAGCTCAATTACACCGTTGACGGTATCACCAACAAGTCCAACATTGTGTATTTCGAGGTTTATCCCCATGAAACCGCAGTTGGCGAGATGGAAGCCAGCAAGGGTGTGTCGAGCGTGCGCTACTTCAACATCGCCGGTCAGGAGATGGCGCAGCCCACGGGCTTGACGATCCAGCTCACGACCTATAGCGACGGTACCACTACTGCCACGAAGATCTTCAAGTAAAGAAACGCCATCATGCTCGAGCCCACGAGGGGAGTGAAAATGTGAGGCAGCATTTTCACTCCCCTCATTAATTGCGCTTGCAGTCCAGTGCTGGGGAATGTTTAGTGTTGGTGTAGAATGTGGTGCCTCGCCTTGGCGTGGCCGTAATGTGCCTGGATGTAGCTCACTGATATACAGCCTTTACCTGTTGTCTTGTCATAACAACGGCCACGCCAAGGCGAGGCCCTACAGCATCAGCTGCTACGGGTAAGCCCATGTGAGTGAAATCCTGCTAAACTAATTGTAAATCAGCGCATCGTGACACTTCTCAAAATCTTCCCTGGACAATAAAGGATTTTTATTAAAATAATCCCGCCTGGCCCAGTCACGGGTGAGGCGGGATGCAGTGATTGATAGGAAAAATAAAGCTAATGAAAAACTATAAATGATGGTAATATGATGATTATAGATTTATTTTTCTATGTCCAAAGCACCTCTGCTGCTTAGAAGGTGAACTGCACGCGGGCCTGAGCCACGTGGAAGTTCTTGTCGTTGGGCAGGAAGGGCTTGTCGAGCTTGTGCCAAGTGTAGTCGAGCATGCACAGCACATAGCGGTTGAAGGCATAGTTCAAGCCCACGGTAACGCTGTGGATGTCACCACCACCAACGCTGGTAGCGCCAGTGCCGGGCCAATCCTCCATGTATCCGTTGGCATAGTAGTGGCCGCGGCCGGCATTGTAGTACTCACCATCGGTGAGGTTGTTCAGGCCGGTGTAGTTGTAGCGAGCCACGAGCTCGAGCGACTTGCCGTCAAGGCCACCCAGGAGGCCTTCCTGGCGGTTGTACTTGTAGCCGTTGCCCAGGAGCTGGATGCCAGCCTCTACATATCCGCCAAAGAAGTTGTTGTTCTTGAGCTTGTTGGCGTTCTCCCACCACTCGATGTCGCCCCAGCCGTCGATGTTGTTCTGGGCGTCGATGTAGAGCGAGTAGCTGTCACGCTTCTTGGTCACGTGCTTGTAGAAGAACTCACCACGAGCAAAGAACTTGTTGTTGTGGTACAGAGCCTCGGCACCCAGGTTGAGCACGTTGTTGGCCCAATCGAGGTCGGCGTTGACAAACTGCTCATCCTCGTCGACGAGGGTCTCTAATGACTGACCCAGGTGGAGCGATTTCTTGAGCACGTTGTTGTAAACCTCGCCACCACCCAGGTGTGCCCAGCGAGCGCTCACGCCCACATGCAGGGTCTGGTTGTCGTCGATGACGGGACGGAACAAGTAACGACCAGCGACGGTGATGCCGTTGAAGCCTGCGTCGATCTTGTTGTACTGGTTCTCGGTGAACACGCCCTGATAGGCCATGAAGCGGTCGTTGTTGAACTTGTAGCTGATACCGAGCTCACGACCCTCACCCAGAGCATAGCTCGAGCCAGGACGGCTGATGAAGTGGTAGCTACCCAGCGAGGTGTTGCGGGCCATCGAACCGGCGGGGTCGTTGTAGTAACCCACCTTCACGGCATGGGTGTTGTCACTGTTGTCAAGGGTGCTGTACTGCAGGAAGATGTTCTTCTGCGAGAACTTGCCACCACCGAAACCAAAGTCGGCATAGAAGTACCAATCCTTGTAGGTCATCGAGGTGCGGATGCGTGCATCGGTGATCGAGGCACCGCTCTGCAACGGGGTGAACTCTGAGTGATAGACGGCAGCGTCGGCCATCATGCGGGCTCCCACGGTGAACTTCACTTCCTTCTCGGCGTTCTCGAGCTCCAGAGTGGGATCGGTGTCGAAGTCCTGGGCAGCTGCTGTCAAAGCGAAGATTGCCAAAACAGGCATCAAAATATATTTCTTCATCGTTAAAATTGTCAATTTAATGTGTTGTTAATGTTTATTACACCTGTTGCTGATTAGTAGCCCAGACGCTCGAGGGTTGCGGTGGCATCGGGAACGATGACGTTGGCCTGCGAGTTGTCATACTTCTGTCCAGCGTGGAAGGGGTTGGGCAGCTGAGCGTTGCCACGGAAACCGTTCTCGACCATGTAGCGCAGCGACATCTCGGTGCGGTTGGTGAAGAAGCCGTCCATGTAAACGGGCACGCTGCTGGGATAGCTGGTGGTGCAGTAGGGAGTTGCGGGGATCTCAAGACGCAGCAGGTCGTCGAACTCGGTCTCCCAACCATAGTTATAGTAGCCCATGTACTTGCACATCTGTGCCCAGCTGTCGAAGCTGTAGGGATGGTTGATCATGCCGGCGCGGCGAATCATGTAGGCCTGCCAGGGAGCGTTCATCTCGGGATAGTTGTTGGGGGCACCGCTGATGGCCGGGCCGATGATGTGTGCGCCATTGTCCTGAGCCCACTTGATGAAGGCAGCATAGCCGGTGGGGGTGTCATAGGCGATGTCGGTGGCATAGGCGGGCTCACTGATCCACAACAGGTAGCACATGGGGATGCGGCCCTTGAAGACAGTGTTGGCACGGCGCAGAGCGTCAAACGAGAAGGTCTGCAGGATCACGCGACCGCGGGTGTTGCCCACGTTCACCTTGCCATTCTTGTAGAAGGGTTGCTCGCCAGGATCGTTGGTGATGATGTTCCAGCCACACTCGGCCAGAGCGTCATACACGCGCTGCTCCATGTTGCCGGGGTTGAGCCAGCTCTCCTTGAACTCGACATAGATGCCGGGACGGTTGCCGGTGTCCTCGGGGTCAGCCTCGTAGGCGTTGGCGAAGTCGTACTCGATGAAGTCCATGTACTTGGCATTGTACTCGCCCTTGGCCTTGATGGCGTCGTAGATCTGCTGGAGGGTCATGCCCTTGTACTCGTCCTTAACCTTATAGCTGAGCACGCGGCGGCCATTGGCGTCACGGATGAGTCGCTTGCCCTCGGCATAGGCGATCTGGTCCTGGATGGCGCTGATGTAGAGGCCATTGCTGTAAACGATCTTGCCGTCCTCAAAGCGACCGTTCTCGGTGGCCTTGAAAGTGGGACGAGCCTGCTCGAGTGAGCTCTCGTTGAACCAGCTGCCGGCGTCGAGCATGAGCAGCTCGGCATAGTAGTAGCTCAGGGTGTAGAAGGGACGGAAGGCAGCCATGTCGCGGCCATATTGTGCCTCGGCATCCTCACGAGAGAATCCCAAGCTCATGTAGAAGTCCACACGGCTGGTGGGTACATTCTCGCTGAAGATGTTCTCGATGTTGGTGGTGCGCTTCAGGTTCTCATCGTGGTTAGCCAGCACGATGCCGTCCTTGGTGCACTGAACGTCGCTCTCGAGGTAGTCGGCACCCATTTCACGGGCCCAACGCCACGATGCCTCGGTCTCCTCGGGAGCCCAGAAGGTGGAGCCACGGTGTGCGATGACTGCATACAGGGGCACATAATCACGAACCTTGGCCAGGTCATCGTTCAATACCTGAACTTCAACACGCTTGGCGTCAAGCTTCTCATTGGTGAACTGCTGTTCTTCCTCACATGAGGTGAAGGCTGCAAGCACAACGGTGCTCAACAGGCCTACTCTAACGAGATGTTTAAACATAAGTTGAATTGTTTTTAATGAATAATTATTTTTTACTATAACTGTTTATTTCTTTTCGATGTTTTCGCCCTTGCGGTCGGCAACGAGATACTGCTCCTCCTTATAGGTGAGCGCCATGAAGAAGATGGCCAGCACGCAGCCGATGATGAGCAGGATGAAAGGCATGTCCCAGCCGCCGGTGTGCTCGGCCACATAACCCAGCACGGTGTTGGCCAGGATAGCAGTACCCAGCACATAGCCCATAAATCCGGTGAGGCCGGCAGCGGTTCCAGCGGCATTCTTGGGAGCGAGGTCCAGTGCCTGTACGCCGATGAGCATCACGGGGCCGTAGATGAGGAAGCCGATGGCGATGAGGCAAGCGATGACGATCGTGAGGTTGGTCATGTTTTGCCAGTAGATAACGATGGCAACGATGATCAGAGCCATGAAGATCATGGTGGGCAGTGCGCGACGGCCATTGAAGACCTTGTCGCTCAACCAGCCGCAGAAGATGGTGCCGGGGATGGCAGCGATCTCATAGGCGAAGTAGGCCCAGCCGGCATTCTTGATGTCGACGCCCTGCTCGCTCAGGATGGTGGGAGCCCAGTCCAGGCAGCCATAGCGCACCATATAAATAAATGAGTTGGCCAGCGCGATGTACCACAGGAACTTGTTGGACAGCACGGTGCGGAAGATCTCCTTGACGCTGAGCGACTGCTCGCTCTTCTTCTCGTCATAGTTCTTGGATGCGCTGCCGCTCCACTTCTCGATCGAGGGCAGACCACACGATTGTGGGGTGTCGCGGATGAGCACATAGGCGATGATTGCAATCAGGATGGCAACAGCAGCGGGGAAGGCATAGGTGCCGATGAGGAAGTACATCTTCTCATCGTTGCCATAGAACCACGAGCCAAACCACATGGCACCATAGGCCGCCATGGGACCAACGAGGGCACCACCCACGTTGTGGGCGCAGTTCCACACACTCATCCATGTGCCGCGCTCCTTGATGGAGAACCAGCGTGTCATCACACGTCCGCACGGGGGCCAGCCCATGCCCTGGAACCAACCCACCAGGAAGTTGAAGGCACCCATCAGGAACACGGCCAAGCTGCGGCGCTCGGGGTGGCCGATGGGATCGAGTGCCGTGATGGGCACCATCATGAACAGCATGGCGATGGCCGACAGGATCAAGCCCAGAGGCAGGAAGCGGCGCGCATTGCTGCGGTCGCTGATGCTGGCCATGACAAACTTGGAGAAGCCATAGGCCACAGCGTTCATGGCCAGGGCTGTACCCAGCATGCCCTTGGTGAAACCAAAGGGCTCCAGCATGGGGATTGCCATTGAGAAATTCTTTCTCACTAAGTAGAAACCGGCATAACCGATGAAGATGCCGATGAAGACTTGCCAGCGCAGTCTCTTGTACTTGGCATCGGCCTCGGGGCCAGTCTGTTCCGGCTTATAGGCCGGTGGAGCTAAAAAACTTGCCATAATTTAGTTCTTAGTTTTTAGTTGTTAGTTATTGGTCTTTAGTTGTTTATGCTTTGTTTACTTGTGTTATAGCCCGTTGGCACGGCGTGTGGCCTCCACGTCGAGGGCATCGGCCAGCACGCTGATGGGGTTCTCGACGGGCAATCCGGTGGACATCTCGATCTGCCACTTGCAGGTCTCGCAATCGGTGGTGACGGCCTCGACCTGGGCATCGTTGATGAGTTTGAACAGTGTGGAGCCGATGGCCTGGCTGCGCTCGTAGTTCTCCTTCTTGAAGCCATAGGTGCCCGAGATGCCGCAGCATTCCTGTTCCAGCACGTGCAGGTCCAGACCGGGAATCATGCGCATGAGCTCGATGCTATAGAGCTGCCACCCCATGCGCTGCATGTGGCATGCGGTGTGATAGGCCAGGCGGCGCTTGTAGTCCTGCTTGAAGACCAGCTTCACCTTGCCATCGTCCACCAGGTTGTAGATGAAGCGGGTGGCCAGTGAGATGCCGTCGCGCACGTCCTTGTTGTCGATGTCGAGCATCGCGGGATACTCGTCGCGCAGGTTGAAGGTGCAGCTCGAGCTCGTGGTGATGACCTGGCGATGGTCATCGTTGACCGACTTGCGGATGCTGGTGATGTTGGTCTGTCCCTGACGGCGGGCCTGCTTGTACAGGCCATTGGCGGTGAGGGCCACGCCGCAGCACTGCTCCTTGTCGAGCAGGTGCACGCCATAGCCGATGGCATTCATCAGCTTGACCAGGTCTTGTCCCAGTTTGGGGAAGTTGTAGTTCACATAGCAGCCATGGAAGTAGCTCACATGGTTGGCAAAGGCATCCTGCTGCTGTGCCGCATTGCGCTTGAACCATGTGGTGAACTTCTGGCGGCTGTAGGCGGGAAAAGTGCGGTGCTTGTCGATGGCCATGACGCTGTCCATCACCAGCTTGGTGGGGGTGAGTCCCAGGGCGGCGTTGGCAACGGGAGCCACCAGGTTGGCCATGGTGCCCAGCAGGTCGGTGTTGGCCAGCATGGTGTCGCGCAGGCTGGCGCGGTGGCCCATGGTGGCCTGCATGCGTGCGCGCTGGATGATGTCGGCAATGTGCACGCCGCTGGGGCATGCCACCTCACAGCGCTTGCAGTTGAGGCACATCTTCAACGCCTTGTCAAAGTAGGCGGGATCTTTCAAGCGGTACCGCTCACCATCGGGGCCGGCCTGCTTGGGACCGGGATAGTCGGTAGTCACAGCGGCAACAGGGCAGACCGTGGTGCATATCGAACACTTGGTGCACTGCTCAAAGTTGTTGTCGCTGATGTTGCACAGTTGCATGTTATCAGCCATGATATCCCATTAAAAAATCATCAATCAAATCTTTATCTATACTGTAGTATTCTCTTGTTGGCTCCGTTGCGGGGAGCCAGTGGTGGCCGCAGGGTCCGGCGGCCAGGCGGTTATCGGGTGATGCCCTGGGCAACGGCCAGCGCACTCAGCAGTGACACGCCGGTCCCGTCTCCCATCTTGACGGCATCGTGTCCGCTCAGGATCGAGCCGATGGCATACAGGTTGTGGATGGGCTTCCCTTGCTTGAGGCAGTGCAGGTGCTGGTCGGTAGCGACACCATAACGTGAATAGGCCTGCGGGTTGAGAGCCCCGAATGTTGTCCACTGCTCGCGGTCATCGTCGGCATCAACATCGACGTTGAACACCGGCTCAAAGATGCGCTCATAGTCGGCACACAGGCCACGGCTGACAAATGACCCCGTGGCCAGCACAAAGTTGTCGGCCTTGAGCGGCATGTCGCCCAGTTTGGCGGTGCTGATGCTCAGCAGGCGGTCGCCATCAAACGTGCCACTCACCGCCGAGTCTCCCATGAGGTAATTGCCGCCCAGCATCATGAAGTAGTGCCGCAGCAGGGTGTGTATCCTCAGGCCAGGAACCGAGGGGGGCAGCGTGGCGATGAGACGCAGCGGCTTGTTGACCATCGACTGCAAGGTGCGCACGGCGTCCTCGTCGGGCAGCACGTTGGGCAACAGCACCAGCTCGCTGTCACCGGCCAGGCTGTTGATCTGGTCGGCCACGCGTTGCAGCGCATTGTTGCTCACCAGGCGCTTGGCCAGGCTCGAGGCGCGCATCTCGCTGGGGCTGCGTCGCAGGGCGGTGATGTCGTCGGTGGTGAATTCCACCTTCTTAACTTCGAGGCCCAGCTGCTGCAGGCCCTCGGCAAGCATGCCGTTGGGCTGGTCAAAGAATCCGCGCACGCACATCAGCGTGACATGACGGCAGGGCAACTTGCTCAAGTCGTCGAGGCGCATGTGGCTCTTCAAGGTGAGCCATGCGGGCTTGGCGACACCCATGGGGGTGATGCGCCAGTGGTTTGCGTCGGCATTGCCCTCCATGACGATGCCGGCATCGTCGAGCATCGATTTGGCCTGCTGGGAGAGCGATGCGATGCGTTCACAGCCAATCTTGCTGTAGGGGTGGTCGTGGGGCAGGGTAGCGATGGCCTCGAGCGGCGATGTCACCGCCTGGCCCTGGATGCTGCCCAGCAGTTCCATCGAGCCGCCGTTGAATGCGAGCGTGCTCTGTCCGGCAGCGACGATGGTGACACGCTGTCCACGCTTGGCCAGTGCGATGCCGCAGGTGAGGCCGCTCAGGCCTCCGCCCATGATGACAGTGTCCATTCTCATTGCACGTCCTCCTTTCCTGATGGGTTGTTAACGGCCGTGTCCAGTCCGCACAGTCCCTGATAGATCATTGCGGTGAGTTGAGCCTCGCGCAGGGTGTCGCCCCATGCCACGGGCCTCATGCCTTTCCAGCGCTCGTCGAGGAAGTCGGCCAGATCTTCCTGGGCGCGCTTCACGTCGTGGTTGAGTTCGCCCAGCAGCGAGGCGGCGCGGCATGAGCAGAGCTTGCCCTGGCAAGTGCCCATGCCCACGCGGGTGCGCCGGCGCAGGTTCACCAGGTTGTGGACGTGAAGCTGGTTGACGGCATATTTGATTTCGCCCACGGTGACGCCTTCGCACTCGCACACCAGGGCGTTGTCGATATCATTGTCGTTGCTGATGCGTGCCGCCAGCGACCCGTGTCGGCCAATGGCTGCCCGCTGGCCGAAGCTGTAACGCTTGGTCGTGTCGTTCTGGGTGGGGGCACCCTCCTCGGACCCCGGCAGGGGCTGTGTGGCGGTGACGCATGGGGCGGTGTAGCCCAGCTTGGAGCAGACGGCATTGGTGGCGATCTCGGCCATCAGGCGATAGGTCATCATCTTGCCGCCAGTGATGGTGATGAACCCCTCGATGCCATCGCGCTTGGCGTGATCCAGGCACACGATGCCGCGGCTGATGCTACGTCCCGAGGGGTCGTCATCGCTGGCCACGAGGGGTCGCACGCCGGCATAGGCACGGATGACCCTGGTGGTTGCCAGCGAGGGAGCCAGCTTGATGCCCTCCTTGAGCAGCACGTCCACCTCCTCGCGCGTGACGCGCATGTCGTCGACGGTCTCGATGGGGATGCGGTCGCTGGTGGTGCCGATGACGCACACCGTGTCGTCGGGCACCAGGATGTCGGCGTTGGCCGGCTTGCGGCAGCGGTTAATGACCATGTTGTTGACGCGGTGGCCAAAGATGAGCAACGCGCCACGTGCCGGGAACATCGAGATCTTGCAGCCGGCCATCGCGGCGATGCGCTGTCCCCAGATGCCCGCGGCATTGACCACCACGCGGCCCCGCACGTCGACATGCTGGCCGTCAATCTTGTTGAGCAGTTTCACGCCCTGCACTCTCCCCTGATTGAAGATCATCCCTTCCACCTCGTGGTGGTTGAGGGTGTGTGCACCGTGCAGCCGTGCGTCGAGCAGGTTGGCCACGGTGAGGCGGAACGGGTCGATCGACGCATCGGGGATGCGGACGGCTCCGATGAGTTCTGGGTTGACGGCGGGCTCGATGCGGCGGGCCTCGGCCGGGTCGATGACGTCGGCGCGGATGCCAGCGCGCTGGCATGCCTCGACAAAGGTTGCCTGATATTGCAAGTCGTCCTCGGGCAGCGTGATGAACAGTCCGTCGGTCTCCTCGACGCAGTGTCGCGCGATGCGCCTGAGTATCATGTTCTCGCTGATGCACTCGGTAGCGCTCTCGCCGTCGGTCACGGCATATCGGGCGCCGCTGTGCATCAGGCCGTGGTTGCGGCCTGTGGCACCGGTGCTATAGTCATTGCGCTCCACGAGCAGCACGCTCAGTCCACGCAATGCGCAATCCCTCGCAGTGCCGGCACCAGTCGCGCCGCCACCCACGATGATCACGTCATATTCTGTGTTGTATATGTCGCTTGTTACCATAAACAAAAATGTCTTTAAGGTAGCAAAATTGGTTTCGCTGCAAAATTACAACCACTTTTTTAAATAGCAAAGGAATTGAGTGTATATTTTTGATGCTTTAAAGCATAACACGGTTTAAGTGGCTGAGAATGAAGTAAAAAAGAAGGTTATGAAAATGTAATTTTGTGGTTTTTAATGGTTTCGTTTCGAATTTTGTTAATTTCGTTTTGATACGAATTTTAAGCGATAAAGAAATCGATATGTTGATGGTTTTGTTTCGTTTTGTAGATTTTTGAAACTTTTTTGTGGATTTTTTTGGTGGGTATGTTTCTTTTCTCTACTTTTGCCGCATTCAATATTAAACCTTAATGATTTCGTTGCATTATGACCAAGGAACAACGTCACGAAATAATCATGGAGATGCTAATCAAGCACGGCTCGGTGCTGGTGTCAGACCTGGTGGATCAGCTCGAGGTGTCGGCAGTGACGGTGCGCAAGGACCTGACCGAGCTCGAGAAGAGTGACAGGTTGTATCGCAGCCATGGCCGGGCAGTGCTCATCAACCCCTACATCAACAACCGCTCGGTGAGCGAGAAGGAGAAGCTCGCGACCGACGAGAAGCACGCCATCGGCCGTGAGGCGGCTCGCCTGATCACGCGTGACGACAGCGTGTGCATCGCGTCGGGCACGACGGTTCATGCGCTGGCCCGCAACATCCAGCCGGTGCACAAGCTGACGGTGGTTTCGGCCTCGCTGCCGGTGAGCAACATCCTGTCGCAGCACGACAACATCGACATCATCCAGCTGGGTGGCATGTTGCGTCACAGCAGCTTGTCGGTGGTGGGTGAGTTCAGTGCGCGCCTGCTTGCCGAGTGCTCCTTCAGCAAGGTCTATCTGGGAGTTGACGGCATCGACTTTGACTACGGCATCACGACGACCGAGATGCGAGAGGCCACACTCAACCAGAAGATGATCGAGGCGGCCCAGAAGACCATAGTCCTGGCCGACAGCAGCAAGTTTGGGCGGCGTGGTTTCGCCCGCATTGCCGATATCGATGCCGTGGATATCATCATCACCGACGCCGGCGTCTCGCCCAAGGTGGTGAAAAAGGTCGAGGACCTGGGCATCGAACTCATCATCGCCCAGTGATCCACTCTTCTCTCAGACAACTTGGACAACCTGTCAGACAACAGGGACAACTTTTTGTTTTGGGCATCCGCGCCTTTTGATATTTAAAGACAATTTGGGCAACTCGAACAACAATTTATTTTTAAAAAAAGTTGTTTGAGTTGTCCAAGTTGTTTTTGGTTTTACAGCGTGCTGGATAGTTGTTTTCCTGTTTTATTGTTGTTGAGGGATGCGGTCGGCAAAGGCGCGGTTGCTCCACACGATGAGGTTGCCGGTGGTGGTGTCGGCGCTGATGGTCATCACGCCCAGGTCGTGCCGTGACTGCATCGTGGCACGCACGGTGCTGTCGCCCATCACCATGCAGGCGGTGGCCCAGGCGTCGGCTGTCATGCAGTCGTTGGCGATGATGGTGACGCTGAGCAGTGTGCCGGCACGGCTGTCGCCGGTGCGCGGGTCGATGATGTGGGAGAGCTTGCTGCCGTCCTGCATGCGCCACTTGCGGTAGTTGCCGCTGGTGGCTACTGCTGTGCTGTCGAGGGTGATGGTCAGGGCGCTATTGCGGCTGTCGGCAGTGGCGCTGTCGTCGGGCATGTCGACCGACACGGTCCATGGCGCGCCACGGCGGTTCACACCGCTTGCCATCACCTCGCCGCCAATCTCGACCAGCCAGTTGCGGGCGCCGTTGCGCTCGAGCATGCGGCCAATCTCGTCACAGGCCATCCCCTTGGCGATGGAGCTGAAGTCGAGCATGAGCCTGGGGTCGCTCTTGATGAGGGTGTCGCCATGGAGTGCCACCTTGTCCATGCCCACAAACTGCAGGATGCTGTCGATGGCAGCCCTGGTGGGCGTGTTGCCGCTCTTGTAGCCAAATCCCCACGCGTTGACCAGTGGCATGACGGTGGGGTCAAAGGCTCCGCCGCTTGCAGTGTGGATGTCTCGCGAGGCATCGATGAGGCGCTTGATGTAGGCATCGACGCGTCGCGAGGTGTTCTCGTTGAGCGATGAGATGAGCGAGGCTTTGTTGTAGGGCGACACACTCATGTCCAGGTTGCCCAGGATGAGCTGGATGCTGTCGCCCAGGTCGTGGGCGGCCTCATAGGTGATGTGGTAGTCGGTGGTCCACACCACACCCTCGTGTGAGAAGAAGCGTTTGCGCTCACGGGCACAGAACATGAGCCCGATGCCCACCACTGCGGCCATCAGCACGATGCCATAGCGTCTGTCGATTGCCATTGCCTGATAGGTCTTATTGGTCTTATTGGTCTGATTGGACTGATTGCCCTTATCGCTTGAGGAACCAGGTGAGGTTGAAGTACCAGGTGCGGTTCTTGGCGACGTTGTCGTCGAGGATGCGGGTGTGCAGCGTCTGTCCTATCGAGAAGTTGTAGCCGGCGCGCACCTGCACACGCTCCATGAGCTCGACGCCCACACCGGCGTCAAGGTAGACGTTGACGGGGGGATACTTGTTCAGGTCGCCGTGGTTGCCGTGCAGCAGGAATGAGAACTGCGGTCCCACATAGAGTAGTGGCATGATGGTGTTCTCCACGCCTCCCAGCCTGTGATACTTGAACTTGAGGTGCAGTGGCACATCGAGATAGTGCATTGCCACGGTCTCGTTGCCGTACCCCAGCGATGACCACGCGGTGCGTGCGCCATAGTCGACGCGTGCCTGCTTGAGGGTATAGAGTGCCGCGCTCTCGACCCCAAAGCCGATGCCGCTGAAGTTCATCTCGCCAGTCACGCCCACTTGTGGTCCCCACATTCGGCTCGTGGGCACAATGTCGTGCTGCTTGAAGTGCAGCTCGTTGATGGTGGCTCCGGCGGTGACACCCCATCGTGAGGATGTCTGTGCCGTGGTGATGGTGGTGGCGAGGATGAGTGCTGTGATGAGGAGTGTTAACTTTTTCATTGTGCTATTGTTGTTTCTTTTTTTTAATCGATAGTGGGCCGTGGCGCAGCCACGGCATGGATTTTGACGCCGAGGCGGAGGGTGACGCCAGGGATGGATGTCAGAAGAGCCATGCGGCGTTCAGGGTCCAGTGGCGGTCCTTGCCCTCGATCTTGTCGCCCGTGTATTGGCGGTCAACATAGCTCAAGGCCTTGGAGATGCCGATGCCGTAGGTGGCGGTGAGACGCAAGTGCTTGAACAGGTCGGCACCCAGTCCCACGTCCCACGACAGGTAAGTCTTGTTGTTGTCGCAGTTGTCGGGGGCGTTGTCGCTGAACAGCACCGAGAATGTGGGCCCCGTGAAGGCGATGGGGGCAAACACGTCTTGCAGACCCGTGATGGGAAGCTTGAAGCGTGCATACACCGGCACGTCGATATAGTGGCGCTTGAAGGTGCGCTGGCCATCGGTGAGACGGTTGTTGCGGTGGGTGTACATCGCGCTGGCCTCGATGCCCAGCCCGATGACGGGAATGCCCATGTCGACCACCACTCCCGCGCAGTATCCCATGCGGTTGTCGCTGCTGATGGCGTTGCGGTTGAAGCGCAGCTCGCCCACAGTCACGCCGCCACGCAGTCCCAACCTAACCTGGGCGGCCGCCGGCAGTGACAGTGCGATGAGTGCGATGATGAGGAGGATCTTCTTGTTCATCTTGTCGTCAATGATGGTTTCAAAACCCCAAAACTACACATAATTTTCCAATCTATTCCTTTTTTGCCACTCTTTTTATAGATTTTTAGGAATGAGTCGAGTGAGCGTATCTATTCAGCGAATGTTGCCCCACGCACAGGCGCAAAGACGCAAAGCTTTTTTAATCAATGTCATAAGTTTATCTATGGATATCATCTCATGGCTTTGACGCATGTGTATTGCTGATTGTCGTACCTATCGGAACAATTCATTATAGTTCTTTAAATCAATATTTTAGCACCTTTGCGTGGGGTGTTTTCGGTGAATAGTTACGAGTAAGCGAAGTCTACGACCACATTCATCACCCCACCATTTGTCGGGTGAGCTGCGAGGTGTTTTTGTTGGGGCGGGTAAAATAAAAAAATCCCGCACCTTTGTGGTGCGGGATCTCAGTTGGTGGGCAGTGAGGGATTCGAACCCCCGACCCTCTGCTTGTAAGGCAGATGCTCTGAACCAACTGCGCTAACTGCCCGTGCTTGTTTCAAAAGCGATGCAAAGGTACTGCTTTTTTTGATACCACCAAACAAAATCGCGATTTTTTTTCAAAAAAAAGCGATTTTTCCCTCAAAAGGTCGTTTTTTAGCCCAAAAATCCTTAATTTCGCTCCATGAATGATTAGAAATAACGTGAGATTAATAAAACAATAAAAACAACCATCAACAACATGAACGACCTGCTTTTTTATTAATATAAGATGTGCAGTTGTTCAAGTTTTGATAAATCCAAGAATGAAGATGAAAGAGAGTTATGTTTTCTTGGCCGATGGCTTTGAGGAAGTCGAGGCCCTGACGTGTGTGGATGTGTTGCGTCGTGCAGGGATGCCCGTGACGACGGTGTCGATCGACCCTGGCCTTGAGGTCACAGGTGCGCATGGCGTGACAGTGCAGGCCGATGCCGTGTTTGACGGTTGCCCGTGTGCCCAAGCCGAGTGGCTGGTGCTGCCTGGTGGCATGCCCGGGGCTACCAATCTGGCATCGCATGACGCATTGTGTCGCGAGCTGGTGGCTCATCACGAGCGCGGAGGCAAGGTTGCCGCGATCTGTGCATCGCCGGCAGTGGTGCTGGCACCGTTGGGCATCCTTGACGGGCGCGATGCCGTGTGCTATCCCGGCATGGAGGCTGCCCAGGGCGGAGCCCGCTGGGGAGATGAGCCGGTGGCCATCGATGGCAATGTGGTGACAGGCAACGGCCCGGCAGCCGCTGCGCGCTTTGCCTTGACGCTGGTTGCCCAGTCGATGGGGCAGGACTGCGCCCACCAGGTTGCCGCAGGCATGCTGCTGGCGTGAGTGCCACCACACCCCCCACAGTGTCGGGTGTTTTAATCAAACAACTTTCTCAGAAAGCACTAACAACCAACAACAATAGGCTCAGTTTCTGGAGATGTTGTTTAGTTCTGTCCCCTGTTTGATTACGGAGGACGGGCAGATGCAATAATTTTGTAAACAATTGTTTGATTTTTCTTTCAAAAAAGTTGTTTATTACAAATATTAGGTGTAAATTTGTGGCATCTTTTTAGGGTGATCTTTGAGTTTGTTACCTTAAGGAAGTCTAACTGAGTAAACCTGAGAGTGGATAAAATACATTTATTAACATCTTAATAGTTTATTATTAACAACTTTAAAATCAATTGATTTATGAAGAAATTCTTAGCACTTTTATTTGTTTGCGCTGGACTGACTGCCATGGCCGTTAATCCCGTGCACACCAGCCGCACGACGGTAAAGAAGATGAACAAGGGTGCCATGTTGATGAAGGACAACAAGCTCTCGAATCAACTGATCCAGAATGCTGCAGCCAAGCCCATGATGAAGTTTGGCCAGAAGGGTTCGCTCAACGAGTTCGTGAAGACCCATGACCTGAGTCAGAACCTGGTGATGAAGCGCGCTCCCAAGCGTGCCACCTATACCGACATTGCCGGCAACTGGATCTACACCGGTATCGAGAGTGCCGTGAGCAATGGCACCGCTACCCCGACTTGGTATCAGATGGGTGCCCTCAATTTCCAGGTGGACACCATCTTTGAGGAGAAAGGCTATTGCGAGGTTCACCTGGGTGTGATGCCTTTCCAGACCGACCCCGACGGCCCCAATGGTACTACTTATGATGCCGGTTATTACAGCTACTTCCCCGACTGCTATGCATGGTATGAGCCCGCAACCGACAGCATCGGCATCTTTGGCGGTTGGTTCGATAAGGAACCCTTGACGGCAAGCAAGTCGGGTCGCACCACCTACACGTTGACTTCCAAGTTCTGGTACACCGGTATCGGTAGCGAAGATCTCATCTTGAACCGCAATGCTGCCAGCTTCAGCAACGGCACCGTTGCCTCGGGTGTGGTTAACTGGGACAACGGCGTGATTGCTATCGACGAGCCCTTTGGTGCCATCGAGGCCTATGTGACCAAGAAGATCCAAATCTCGTCAACTGTCTGGAACAATATCATCAGCGGCTTTGGCTTGACTGGCGCCGATGACTATGACATGGCTTATATCCTTCTCAACTACCAGTCGCTGCTCAACCAGTATGGTTTCAACTACACGGTCACGACCACCGACTCGACCTTCAGTGCCCTGAATCTGTATGAGGACAACGTGTTTGTGATGCCGACCGCTACTCACAGTTTCGAGAGGATTTCCAAGCGTGCGGACACCGACTCAGTCTTTGTGGGTGAGGAGTTTGTTTATGACTCGGTTCAGGTGAATGAAGTGCCCGTGTTCTTGTATCAGAATGCCACCAACGACACCATCAACGTGTGGAACCTGTGGAACCTGTCGAACTATCCTGATGTTCAGTTTGCTATCGATGCCAACGCCGCTGTGAACTTCCCCTGGCAGCCCGTTTACTGGGAGGACATGTCTGCTTACAATGAGCAGTATGCAAGCGCTGGTTACACGTTCACCAACCAGTTCTTCAACTTCCACAGCACCTATGCTCCCTACAATCAGGATGGCGTTGTGGGTTATTACAACACCGGCCTCGACTGGGAGGACACTCCTGCCCAGATCAATACCGAGTTGAACGAGATCACCTGGGACGCCACAGATGTGATGAACGTCTTTACCATGGCGTCGGAGGATAACCAGTACATGCGCATGGCATTCAGTTACCTGCCCATGGTCAACAACAAGCTGACCGTGCTCTACAACCTGACCTTGCCCGAGCCCACCGAGACTTGGCAGCTGGGTGATGTAAATCACGACACTTATATTGACGTTCAGGATGTTACTATCTTGATCGGCTACATCCTGGGTAACGAGCCCGATGTATTCTATATCGAGCAGGCCAACGTGGACGGTGATGAGGAAGGCGGCATCGACGTTGGTGACGTTACTGCTCTGATCAGCCTGATCTTGAACAACTAATTCTCTCGAGGAATTATCAAGATACCTTTTTAAGTCAAGGGGGTGCGCAAGTGGGCGCGCCCCCTTGATTTGATATGGCTGGGAAAACTGTCGATACCCAAATCAGGCCTCACCCGAGAATTAACGGGGGCAAGCATGAGGTTGAAAGACCTCGCCAAGGCCGCTCGCCTTGTTGTGGCCCTCGACCATTGATTTTCCGCTGTGGAATAGGGGGAGACCAATAATAGATTCTTCAGGAAGAGGATAATCCATTAATTTTCACTTAATTATATGGCGGTGCTGGGTTGTTATCGGATAGTAATAATTGATAATAAGATGCTTAGCGACTTAGCGCCTCAGTGTGCGGCACAATTCGCCGAGTAGATATCTGATTGGATGAATGGGTGAAATATTGTGAAAATGGTTGATTTGGGTGGTGTTGAAATGGTATTTTTTAGTAATTTTGCAGTTTGGAACAATCAACGCTTCAAGAATAACAATAGAAATAAAAATAAATCACAAGATGAGTAAGAGAAGAATAGTGGCGCTGATGAGCGTGTTGGTGTGCTTGGTGTCGTTGGCTCAAGGCCGCATCAGTCTGTTTCACCTGTATGATTGGAACGAGTCACCGACAGGAGTGGTGACAGTGACAGCAGCCGATCCATATTACTATGGAGGCTGGACGGTAACGCTTGACCCCGTGGCCGACGATGGCACGCTGATGGCTGTGAACGGCTTGACGCTCTATGACGTGGCGCAACCCCTCGTTGTGGACTACCGCACTGGCCAGGTGTTGCTCGATGCGACGAGCGAGGAGCCGTTTGCCACGGTGACGGGCAGCAAGACCGTTGTGGCCGATGGCGTGACGACTCAAGTGGACTCGGTGCAGCGCTTTTATGTCGTTAACGAGGACTGGGTGACCGGCGGTGAGTTGCAGGATGTGACCGGTGTGGTGCTGGCCGACGGTACCATCAACATTGCCGGTGGATTTGCCTACTATATCGAGACCGAGCGCACCATGACCATCACGGGCCGTGATGGCACGAGCCGCACGTTGACCGATGAGACCAGCGATGTGTCGCGCATCTTCCGCGACCTGACGTTGCTGGTGCCCAACGGCAAGCATGAGTACACCGTCGAGGCAACTGGAGAGAAGCGCACAGTGGACGTGTGCCTGCAGCAGCATGGCGACACGGTCAAGGTGGTGAACATCTATGGCTATGGTGCCCCCGCGGTTGAGATGGTGCTCAACACCGATGCCACAGTGAGCTATGCGTCGCAGATGCTGCGTGACATCCCCGGTGCTGCATCGCCCGGTGGTGAGGGCTTGTGGCGCAACACCAATGCCGACGGCAACGTGACCGCAACAGCCATCACCTGGGGACAGACCATTCCCACCGACGGCGTGCAGAACTGGCCAGGCTGGACCGACAACAAACTGTATTACACCGACGGCACCGAGTTTGTCGTTCCCACGGCACAGATCTTTGACCTGGGTGATGTAAATCATGACGGATCGGTGGATGTGGCTGATGTGACCTTGTTGATCAACTATATCCTGTCGGGCGATGACAGCAGCATTTTCCTGAGCGAGGCCAATGTCGATGGCGATGCTAACGCCTCGATCGACGTGGGCGATGTGACGGCACTGATTGCCGTGATCTTGGGTAACTAAACGCTGTGTTTTAAAAAAAGGAAAACAAGAAGCACAAGGGCGTTAGCGCCTGAGCTTAAAGATAACCGCTGCAACAACTGGGACGAGCTGCTTTGTCCTGGTTGTTGCGTTTTTTTATGGGGTGATGCTTTTTGTCCTTGTGGGTGCTGCAAGTGACACAATAACTTTGCGTGACCGTTTTTTTATGAACCCCAATTCACTTTTTAAAGTGGACTTTATTATCCATTTAATATCATGAAAAACAAGAGAAAAATGCGTGAGACCCGGGTTGTGCCCCGGGCCGTTGTGCCGCTCACCAATGGTGAGGCGGCGCGTTGTGGAGAAGCGTGCGCGGCCGTGAATATGCGCGAGAGTGAACAATCGTTGTGCGTGACGGGAGAGCCTGCTGTGGTGGGCGCGATGAGTGCTGGCGACCGCCTCTTGACTATCATGGGCGATCACATGGTGACATGCCGTGGCAGGACGGTCTTGCTCGATGGCAGTCATGGCATCGAGGCGGCAAGCGATGTCGTGGGTGCCCATGTCATCGGTGGGCTGGTAGTGGTCGTGTGCCACGATGGTGTGCTCTACCTGTTGCCCGATGGAGAAGGCGGCTGGCAGCGCATGGATCCCGCCGATGCCGTCCCCCAGGTGTCGGTACGTGCGGCAGTGAGTACGGTGACTGCCGAGATTCAGGCGGTAGAGTTTGCCTCGCCCTATGCCCAGTGGCGTGCTCCACTTGCCGAGGCCGACCGCATGACGCTGGTGGGACTGTTGCGCACGGCGTGGAGCACCCTCAATGCCGATGCCCGTGCCGATGGTTATCGCACCGCGCCCGTGCTGGTGCGGTGGGGCGTGCGTCTGGTGGACGGCAGCTACCTGTGGATGAGCGAGCCCGTGCGGGTGGGTGACGAAACCCTGAGCAACGCCGACCGCCTTGCCGCCACCGTCAACACGAGCGGCAGCGGTTTCACGGGCACCCAAGCCACAACGATGCCACTGCGCCGTTACCTGCTCGACTTCGTCCTGGAGCGAGGCATCCCCACAGCCTGGCAGCCGCTGGTGGCCGGCATCGATGTGCTGGTGACCGACGAGGCGCAGCTGCTTGCCTCGAGCCAGACGCTGGACTACCGTTGCTTGACGCGCTCGACAGGGAGCCGCGAGAGTGTGCTCGAGATGGGGTTGTCGCGTCGCAGCGCATCGGCCATCTCGCAGCAGCTGCTTGCGTCGCGCTGGACGCTCGTGGCCACAGCCCCTGCCACGGCGGTTGCCGGTGGTGGGGACTTTGCTCCACCGGTGGAGTCCCTGACGCTGAGTGCGACGCAATGCGTGTCCCTGGCCACGCCCCTCGAACTGAGTGGAGTGGTGTGCTCGACGAGTGCTGGTGGCCGCCTGTACTGCTGCACGGTGCATGGCGATGTGGTGGTGAGTGCTCCTGGCAATGCGCTGGTCGAGGCTCACCGCCGCAGTGTGATGGGCTCGGTTCCCCTTGCGATGGCAGTGGTGACGCGGCCACTGTACTCGAGCGGATTTGGGCGATATGCGGTGTATGTCTTCGGCGATGACGGCATCTATGCCATTCCGCAGGGGACATCGGGCCGGTTGGGCGAGTCGCGTCTTGTGGACCGCACCGTCATCGCTGCTGCCGTCGCTCCTGTCGAGGGGGCCGGTGACGTGTGGCTGATGTCGCGTCATGGTCACCTGTGCCGGTTGTCGGGGTCGCGGCTCACCGTGTGCCTGCGCAACGTCGATTGTCGTGACATGGCATGGTGCAATGCCCATGAGGAGTTGTGGATGCTGCCTGCCACGGGCAATCCGGTGGTGTTGCTGTCATCGGGCCGGTTGAGCGAGCGCACCGTGGCGGTGCAGCAACTCTACAGCGATGCCCGCCACGCCATGGCGGTGTCTCCGGCGGGCCAGGTGATGGATCTCGAGCATGAGTTGCCCGCGGTGGTGCCTATGTCGTGGCAATCGCACCCCATCGCGCAGCATGCGCTCATGGGGCATGCCGTGCACCGGGTGGTGTGGCATGTGGCTGGCGTTGACGTGTCGCTCACGCTGCAGCTGCAGGGACAGCGCGGCATCATGGCTCGGGAGGTAGCGGTGAGCCAGGCAACGGTGTCAGGCTCAATCGACCAACCCATGGCCGTGCCCACCATGGCCGTGCAGTGCCGCACGGCACGTCTCGCCATCGCTGGTGAGGCCAGGACGGGCACCCTGCTGCTCCCGGCACTCATCTACACTGCTGGGTAATCGGAGTTCTCGGAGTTCTCAGAGTTCTCAGAGTTCTCGGAGTTCTCCGAGCTTGACCATTAAATAATCTTTAGAAATGATGGAAAAACACACAATCAATCCTACTATAGGCGATATTGTCGCCGAGAACCGTCGCCGCGTGGCCCTGCTCGCCGATGACCCCTATGACCCGCTTACCGGCGTGGGCTGCTGGGGCAAGCGGGTCGAGGCTGACGGCAGACTTGTCCCCGAGGCTGTGCTGATGCGGCATCCCGACTACTTGTCGCTGGATGCTGTGGCGCGCGACAGGGCCCGCATCGAGGAGGACTTTGAGTTCTGGTGCGCGCGGTGCGCCATCATCAAGGACAAGATGACGGGTCGCAATATCCCCTTTGTCCCCAATCGCCCCCAGCGGCGCCTGGTGGCGGTGATGGAAGATCAACGAGTGGCAGGCAGGCCCGTGCGCGTGATCCTGCTCAAGGCCCGGCAGTGGGGCGGGTCGACGCTTGTTCAGCTCTACATGGCCTGGATGCAGCTGGTGCGACACAAGGGGTGGAACAGCCTCATCTGTGGCCACCTGCACATGACGAGCAAGAGCATCAAGCGCATGTATAACCTGCTGCTGCGTCACTATCCCCGCGAGATGCTCGATGCCGTCGAGGAGTTGCCCCGCTTCACCAAGCTTGAGGGCCAGTCCAATGTTCAGCAGATCGAGTCTCGCGACTGCCTGGTGCTTACTGGCAGTTCGCGCAGCGAGGATGTGGCACGAGGCTATGACATCTCGATGGCCCACCTGAGCGAGGTGGCCTTTTGGCAGTCGAGCGCGATGCATAATCCCGACGATGTGGTGCGCAGCGTGTGCGGCAGTGTGGTGCTCAAGCCCGACACCGTAGTGGTGCTTGAATCCACAGCCAATGGCGTGGGCGACTACTTCCATGTCGAGTGGATGCTGGCTCAGATGGGGCGCAGCGACAAGGTTCCCGTGTTTGTGCCCTGGCATGAGATAGGCATCTACACCCTCGCTGTGGACGACCCCGCTGCCCTGTGGAACGTGATGGACGAGTATGAGCGCCAGCTGTGGAACGACGGTTGCACGCTGGAGCAGGTGAACTGGTATCACCACAAGCGGCTCGAGTATCACACCCAGGTGCAGATGATGGCCGAGTACCCCACGACCTCTTCCGAGGCCTTTGCCGCAACAGGCAGTTGCCCGTTTGCCCGCGAGCATCTGGACCGCATGGAACAAGATTGCGCCATGCCGCCGCTGCTGACGGGTGATATCCAGGCCAATGGGATGAGCGGCGTGGAGGCCAAGGTGAACGTCCATCTTGTGAGGGCCAGCAACGGCCTGCTCAAGGTGTGGGCACTGCCGCAAGTCCATGCTCCGGTGCGCGAGCGCTACATGGTGGTGGTGGACGTGGGTGGCCGAAGCCCTGACAGCGACTACTCGGTGATCACCGTGTGGCGGTTGCGCGATAAGTTGAGCAAGGCCGCCATTGTGGCGCAGTGGCGCGGCCACATCTATCATGACCAGCTGGCCTGGAAGGCGATGCAGCTTGCCATCTATTACAACAAGGCGCTGCTGGTGGTCGAGAGTAACACGCTCACCAACGAGGCCGCGCGAGCCGGCGAGAGCGACTATATCCTCGAGGCTGTGCATCGCGTGTATGGCAACGTGTATCAACGCGCGCCCCACAAGCTGGGATTTCACACCAATGCCAAGACCAAGAGCAAGGCTATTGCAACGCTGGTGGCGGCGGTGCGTGATGGAACTTATGTGGAGCGTGACCAGGAAGCAGTCAATGAGATGCGTGACTATCAGGATCAAGGCCGGGGCCGCTATGGTGCGCGCCCAGGCAAGCACGACGACATCCTGATGACACGTGCCATCGGCCTGCTGGTGATGGACGAGAGGCAAGTGTCAGTGCAGGAATCGCCTCCCGACAAGTCGCTGGCCGCCGATGACTGGATGGTGGAGCGGTGACGGCTGGGGCACATGGACACACATGCACGCAACAAGAAAAGCCACAGGCACAAGTGCCCGTGGCTTTATTGTGTTTGCTGATGTTTTGTCGAATAGAAGAAAAGCTAAGCTTTACTTGATCACCTTGCAGGTGCTGGTGGTACCATCGTTGTAGGTGGTCACCTTGATGTTAACGCCCTCGAAGGGAACGTTGCTCTCCATACCGGCGATGTTGTAGTAAACCTCGCTCTTGACGGTCTTCTCGGCCAGGTTCTCAACAACCGAGGTGCTGCCCCACAGACCCACGCGGGTGTAGAGCTGGAAGCGCTGCTCGACGTTGTTACCACCAGTGCCATAGATGAAGCGGCTGTCATTGGGCTCCCAACCGTCGCGGTTGGTCTCACGGATACCAAACTCCTGGTTGGCGATGATCATGTCGGCAAGACGACCCTCAACCTCAGCCTGGTTGGCGTTGTCGATAGCCAGACAGAACAAATAAGCGTCGTCCTTCTTCAGGGCACCGCTCTCGGCATAGATGTCCTCGTTGCCCGAGAAGTGGCAAGCATCATTCTTGTTGTTGGTGATGAGCACGGTGTATACGTTATACTCGAAGCCGTCAACAGTCTTGGTGTCGGCCTTCTTGCTCCACTGCAGGGTTGCGTCGTAGGGCATGCGGTCACCAGCCTGATAGTCAACAGCTCTCTTCTCACCGTCGAATTTGTACTTAATGATCGACATGCTCATGGGCAAGTACAGGTCAAACTGTGCCGAAGCATAGGTGATCTCCTTGTAAAGCTCGCTACCGCCATCGGCGCAGGGCACGGGGGTCAGGGCCTGAACTTTCTCGTTGGTGTAGATCTGGTCGTCATCGAGCCAGAATTTAACAACTTGAGGGGTGCCAGCCTTGAACGAAACCTTGTTGGTCTCAACTTGGCTCTGGCCCATGTCAGCATACTCGCCGCGAACAAACAGGTGGTCCTGAATGCACTGGCCGATCATAGCGGGGCTGCCATCGGTCTGCACTGCGAGCTCACCAGTCTTGAGGTCCTGAGCAAAAGCACTTGCGCTCAAGGATGCTGCAGCAGCAAAAAGAAGTAAATTTTTTACCTTCATAGTGAAATGAATTAAAAAGTTAGTAATAATGTTAATTAATATTTTTTGTTCTATGTCAAAACCTCGCATCCATGTTTTCCCTTGCCTGACAATGACTGTGACAAGGAGTTATGGATAGATGCAATTAGTTGAAAATGAGAAAATTGGCTTCAAAAAACACTTTTTTTCTCGCTTTTCAGACTACAATATTACGAACTTTTTTTGAACTGGCAAAATTTTTTTGAAAAATCGCCCAAAAAACTATTAACAGCCCTGCCGGTTTTCATCCATCGGCAACGGGCTAAAGCCTCGATGGGGGGCGGCAAGGGTATGGGCCAGAGAGTGGCGAGGCCTACTTGGTCGTGAAAGTCTTGCCGGCCCGTGCTGCAAGCTGCCGAAACCGCTTGTACCAGCCGGGTTGTGCAGCAGGGCGCAGAATGGGGATCCTGTGCGAGGGGCGGTTGATGTTGGGGACTTTCTTGATCATTGCGGTTGAGATGTTGTGACGGTGTTGACGGCCTTGCCCTTGCCATGGCCAAAGGGGAGGACATAGAGGACGCTGAGCGAGAAGCCCAATGAACTGTTGCGTGGACCGTAACCGGGGATGAACCATGGCCGGGAATGCGTGCTCTTGCCATAGTCAAAGATGCCGTGATAGCGTATCATCCATCCCATGGAGATGTTGCCCAACAGCTTGACACGCAGCCCGATACCAGCCTCACCCCACAGCGCATGAGAACGCTCGCCACGCAGGTCAAAGTCGATGCCCTCGTTCCAGTAGCTGGAAGAGTAGTGTGAACCCGTGACGTCGTAGGTGAACGTGCTGTAGCCCAGGCGCAAGCCGATGATGGCTTGATAGTCGGGGCTGTTCTTGAACATGAAGTTGTAGTTGGCGCCAATGCGAGCGTAGGGCGATGGCTTGCCGCGATAGGTGAAATGCTTGTCATCGGGCTTGTTGCTGGCCCATCCTAAACCCAGCTCCACGGTGGGCTGCAGGCGGTTCCACATGTTGAGCGTGGCGTTGACATCAACGCTGGCATAGCTTTGTCCAAAGGCCATGAAGAGCGGTTCGGCCAGATTGATGCCCACGGCGACATCGGTCAGCCGAGGGTATCGTTTATAGACCCGCCGCAGCGAGTCCTTGCGGGCTTCCTGCAAGGCGGCGGCACTGTCGCCCGTGATGTATTGCTGGATGATTTTCTCATTGGTGCCCTTGGGCGGCGGCTTCACCTGATTGGTCTCGGGTTTGACAGGGGTCACACGCCGCTTGTCGGGCTGTTGCGCCATAGCGCCGAAGACCGAAAACAATAAGAATGTCATCAAAAGAACCGTCCCTTTGATGTAATTGTGGCTGATGTGGCTGGTGATGGATGTCATTGCGAGAAGTCGGTGAAATAGATGCGCAGGGCGGGAGTAGTCGAGTTGGTGATCATGGGCGTGAGCGGGATCACCGAGTCGATGCCGTGGGTGGTGACTGCGGTGCTCTTGACGTTGAAGTTGAACATCGTGCCGCAATCTAACGAGTGAAAGAATTCAATCGGCTCATAGTCAATGGTCAAGGTGTCATACAGGCGGCGGCTTCCGCCCTCGGTGGTCACCCAGCGCGAGATGGCATAGGACGTGCTTGCCGCATTGGCTCGCAGGGGCAGGTACACCTCACTTGCCGTTGCCGAGTCGACCAGCAGCAAGTCGCCAGGCGCACCGATGCCCATGATGGTGAGTCCACTGACAGTCTGCTGCTGGTTGCCCACATAGAGCGAAGCCAACGGCAGACTGCTGCTGTTGCCGTCGCAACCGTCGTTGCTGCATGACGTGGCCGCCATGCACAGGCCTGCCACGGAGATGAGCCAGAAGGCTATCGAGTGCACTCGTGTCATTGCGCCGCGGTGGGGATTTCTTGTTGAACCTTGGAACTGTCGGGCAACGGCTGGCGTGGCTGTCGCGCGGCAATCGCGGCGATGTCGCCCTCGAGCTCCTCGCTGATCTCGTAGTGGTTGCGGTCGTTGCTGTGGCGGATGATGAGTTCGCCCAGGAAACCGGTGAGGAACAGCTGGGTGCCCAGCAGCATGAGCGTGAGGGCCAAGTAGAAGTAGGGCGAGTTGGTCACCAGCGTGTAGCTGTGCCCGCTGTGCATGTTGTAGAGCTTGAGCGCTCCCACGACGATGACAGCAATGAAGCCAAGCAGGAACATCAAGCTGCCCAGCAGGCCAAAGAAGTGCATCGGCTTGACACCGAACTTGGCTTGGAACCACAGCGTGAGCAGGTCTAAATAACCGTTGACAAACCTGTCGAGCCCAAACTTGGTGGTGCCATACTTGCGGGCGCGGTGCTTCACTTCTTTCTCGCCGATGCGTGTGAAGCCGGCAATCTTGGCCAGATAGGGGACATAGCGGTGCATGTCGCCATAGACCTCGATGTGCTTGACCACCTCCTTGCGATAGGCCTTGAGACCGCAGTTGAAGTCGTGCAGGTTGTGGATGCCGCTCACCCGCCTTGCCGTGGCGTTAAACAGCTTGGTGGGAATGGTCTTGCTCAATGGGTCGTAGCGCTTCCTTTTCCAGCCGCTCACCAGGTCATAGCCCTCTTGCGTGATCATGCGATAGAGCTCAGGTATCTCGTCGGGGCTGTCCTGCAGGTCGGCATCCATGGTGATGACCACGTTGCCCTGTGCCCTTGCAAAGCCCGTGTTCAAGGCTGGTGACTTGCCATAGTTGCGTCTGAAGCTCACCCCCTTGAGTCTGGGGTTGCGCTCGTTGAGTGCCTTGATGACCTGCCATGAGCCGTCGGTGCTGCCGTCGTTGATGAACAGCACCTCGTAGTCAAAACCGTTGTCCTGCATGACTCGCTCGATCCACTGGGCGAGCTCAGGCAGCGACTCGGCCTCGTTGTATAGTGGTACTACTACTGAAATATCCATATCCCTTCTTTAAAAAAGTCTATCTCTCGATGATTGCGCCCCGGGTTCCTGAAATGAGGCGTTCCTCTCATGGGAATCCGGGATTAAAACATTACTTTTTCTCACTCGCTGGTCGGACCCGTCCCGCCCCTGTTGATGGAGCGCCGTGCCACAATTGCCGTGATGGCACTCACCACCGATCCGCCAAATGCTACAAACCAGAAAGCGTTGAACACCAGCTCGATGGGCGATGGCAACAGCCGCTCGTTGACCATGCGCTGCAGTACTCGCAGCATCTCGCTGTCCTGGGTCTGTGGAATCTGGCTGTAGGCAGCGATGGCCGCTTGGGCCTGTTCGTAGATGTAGCCAGGCCTCACATACTGTAGCACGAGGTAGATGACAAAGCTTGCCAGCACGGTGCCCAGCATGAACAGCATGATTCCCAGCATCCACAGCGCAGCATGCTCGGTGAACCCGTCGTCCTCGATGAACTTGCGTCGCTGGAAAGCATAGACCAGCACAGGTGTCCCCAGAAACATGATCAGGAACACATAGGACAGCGGTGGAAACATGTCGGCAAAGATGGAGGCAACTGCGGCGCATGCCAAATACAGGCCGAATGGTACCCCCCACTCACCGGCGCGTTGATAGATGCTCTTGCTTGGTTTTGTCATATCAAACCGCAAAGTTAGACATTTTCCCCGATAATGTCGGATGTTAGCCAATAAAAAATGTCGAGATGTGAAAAAATGCTCTCCAATGGTGAATATTTTAAAATATTTCTCTATATTTGCACAATGCTTTATTGCTTGCCTGCTTAATGAGAATACCGACGTCACATTGTTCCCGCATCCTGCGGGTTGCAGCGATAATGGTGGCTGTTGCCATTGTGTTACCGCTGTTGTCGTCGTGCCTGCGCTCCAGCACCGGCGGACATCGAGACGAAGGCCACTGTGCCGAGGTGGATAGCGTGATGCGCGGCATGGAGGATGTGGACTCGATCTCGGCGATGGTGGAGCAATACCGCAGCCAGGGTGATGCCACTGGTGAGATGCTGGCTCTGAAACACATGGGCTCCCGATTGCGCAAATTGTCGCGCTATGACGATGCACTGGAAGCCCACAACCATAGCCTGAAGCTGGCCACACATCTTGCCGACACGCTCGAGATGATGGCTGCGCTCAACAACATCGCGACCGATTATCGCCGCAAGAGCGAATTGAGCCAGGCCAATGGCTATCACCTGGAAGCACTGAAACTGAGTGACCTGTATAGCGACCATGACAGTCCCCAAGCCCTCAAGAGCCGAGTGGTGACGCTCAACGGCATCGGTAACATTGAGATTGACGTGTGCAACTATGTTGCGGCCGACAGTGTCTTGCACCTGGCACTCATGGGTGAGCAGCGATTGGGGAGCCATCTGGGCATGGCAATCAACTATGCCAACATCGGGGCCGTGAAGCGAGCCTTGGGCCAGACCGACTCGGCATGGTTTTATTACCGCAAGTCGCTCGAGAGCAACCAGCTTGCCGACTCTCAAGAGGGCGAGGCCTTGTGCCACCTGCACTTTGGCGAACTCTATGAAGACGAGCGCAGTTTCTCGCGTGCTCGGACGGAATACAAGTTGGCCTATGATAACCTGAAGGGGCTGGGCGAGAGTTTCCACTGGCTGGCGGCCGAGCTGTCGCTGGCTCGTGTGAGCATGATGCTGGGAGAGCTTGCCGAGGCACGCCAGTATGTGGATGAGGCCCAAGCCGAGGCCAAGCGCATCGAGAACCGCGAGCATCTGGCCGAGGCCTACCGCTTGCAATATGACCTGTCGCTGCTCGACGGTGATGTGAAAAAGGCGCTTGATTACTATGTCGAGAGCCAGGAGCTGCAGGACAGCATCTTTGGATTGGAGAAGAGTGACGAGATGCGCCGTCAACGCGTCCACTACCAATCGGGGCAGCGCAGTTGGGAGCTGAAATCCCTGAATGATGACATTGCCCGCCTCAAGCGCATGCGCAACATCATGGGATTGCTGGTGTTGGCGCTGCTGCTGATGATCGGTGCAATTATTGCGATGATGACCTATGCCATGCGCATGCGTTCCCGCACACAGCACAAGCTGCGTCAGGTCGAGGAGACACGCTCCCTGTTCTTCACCAATGTCGTTCACCAGTTGCGCACCCCCTTGACCGCTATCATGGGAGCTACCGATAGCATCATTGGCGCCGATGCAGCCGGCGATGAGGCCGCACGGCGCGAGAATATCGAAATCATCGAGCGTCAAGGGAAAAATCTGCTGGAACTGGTCGACCGCATCCTGCAAGTGGGAGGCGTGCGCAGCGCGATCCATGAGCCCGAGTGGCGCACAGGCGATGTGGTGCCCTTTGTGCGCATGGTGGTCGAGAGCTACCATGACCGATGCGTGGGGCGGCACATCGAGTTGACCTACACACCACGCGAGGCCAATGTGACGCTCGACATGGTGCCAGGCTACTTGAATACCATTCTGGGCAGCTTCATCGAGAATGCCATCGACTATAGCCAGGATTACAGCAAGATAACCGTCTCGTCGAGAGTGGAGAAAGACCATTTCATCGTCGAGGTCACTGACGCTGGCATCGGCATCGCACAGGGCGACTTGCCGCATGTGTTCGAGCCCTTCTACCGCGGAGCTGTTGCCGAGCGCCTGGTCGAGGGCGTGGGCATCGGCCTGACGGTTGCGCGTGACATGGCGATGGCTATGGACGGGCAGGTGTCGGTGACCAGCGAGAAGGATCATGGCTCTTGTTTCACCGTGTCGTTGCCCCTGAAGCATGGCAATGCCGTGAAGCAAGCCCTGGAAAACATTGTGCGTCCTGTCGCTGCCATAGGGCATCGCAGGCAGAAGTCTCCCGCCGACATCATCACCGACACAGCACCCACCACCGACCACCCCACCATACTGGTCGTTGAGGACCATGCCGATGTGGCCCACCTTGTGGAAAAAGTGCTGGAACACAGGTTTACGGTCCACCATGCGGCCGATGGCAAGCAAGCGATGGCCAAGTTGGAGACGTCGCATGTCGACCTGATTATCACCGATGTGAAGATGCCCGTCATGGATGGTCACGAGCTGTGCCGACGGGTGCGCACAACACCTGCTTGGCGCACCATCCCCATCATCATGCTGAGTGCCCGCACTGCCGAGGCCGACCGCTTGCGAGGCATCGAGGCTGGCGCCGACGCCTATCTGTTGAAACCCTTCTCCCCCGAGGAGCTGCTTGCCTGGGTCAACCGCCTGCTGGAAAGCCGTCGCCTGATGCTGGAAGACTCACGGCACCAACAGGGCGTAGTCACGGCGACCGTGCAGGAAGTGCCCGTGACACAGGGCACCCATGCCAAAGAAAAAACCGAGCATAACGAATTCCTGGACCGCTTCAAGCTGGAGGTCGAGAAAGAAATGGGAAAATGCGTGAAATTGGACTTTGACAAGATTGCCCATGAACTCAAGATGGGCGAGAGCCAGCTTCGTGCCAGGGTGCAACAGTCAACAGGCAAGAGTGTGACGGCCTATGTCACACAATTGCGCATGGAGCGGGCCATGCAATTGTTGAAGTCCCGTCCCGACATGCGCATTGGCGATGTGGCCGAGCAGTGTGGATTTCTCGACGTGGCCTATTTCTCAAGGGTCTTCCGCCAGTACTATGGCATGACTCCCACGCTGGCACGCAACGGTGGCCAGTTAACAGCCGTATAAATCATCATCTTGGGTCGCGAGGAGCCTGCATCATGGGCTTCCCACCTTCTATCGGGTGAGCCCTCTTCACTTGGGTCCGTGACCAGCATTGTCACCCCAGCGGGACTGCTGGCGCGCAGCCATCTGGTTCTCAGCGGGGTTGTCCTGTGGCTTCCACAACTGTGGGTGGTGCAGTTCTTGAGGCATGTACTGCTGGCTGACGAAGTGGCCCGGATAGTCGTGGGCATAGCGGTAGTCCTTTCCATAACCCAGCTGTTTCATCAGCCCCGTGGGTGCGTTGCGCAGGTGCAACGGCACGGGAGCGTTGCCCGTCTCGTTCACCAGCGACAGGGCAGCATCGATGGCCAGATAGGCACTGTTGCTCTTGGCACTGGTGGCCAAGTAGATGGCGCACTCACTCAAGGGTATGCGCCCCTCGGGCCACCCGATCTTGTTGATGATGTCGAATGTGGCATTGGCAAGCAGCAGGGCGTTGGGGTTGGCCAGGCCGATGTCCTCGGCAGCAAGGATGCACAGGCGGCGCGCGATGAACTTGGGATCCTCGCCACCGGCAATGAGCCTTGCCAACCAGTAGACGGCAGCATCGGGGTCACTGCCTCGAATGCTCTTGATGAAAGCCGAGATGATGTCGTAGTGCATCTCCCCTCCCTTGTCAAAGGCGAGCGGGTTCTGCTGCAAGCGGTCGGTGACGATGTCGTCGGTGATGACAAACGGCTCGCCCGGCTGCAGCGACTGCATGATCAGGTCCAGAATGTTGAGCAACTTGCGGGCATCGCCACCAGCAAAGCGCAGCAGTGCCTCGGTCTCCTCGACTCTCACTTCGCGACCCTGGAACATCTTGTCGGTCTTGACGGCATGGTCGAGCAGCTGCAACAGGTCGTCACGGTCCAGCGGGTTGAGGACATAGACCTGGGCTCGTGAGAGCAGGGGACGGATGACCTCAAACGAGGGATTCTCGGTCGTTGCCCCAATCAGGGTGACCGTGCCGCGCTCGACGGCGCCCAGCAGTGAATCCTGCTGAGACTTGTTAAAGCGGTGAATCTCGTCGATGAACAGGATGGGGCGGCCCTTGGAGAAGACACTGCGGGCATCGGCCTGGCAACGGTCGAGCACTTCTCGCACGTCCTTGACACCCGATGTCACCGCCGACAGCGTGTAGAACGGCACCTGTGTCTGTTCGGCGATAATGCGTGCCAGTGTTGTCTTGCCCACTCCAGGCGGTCCCCACAGGATGAAAGAAGAGATGTTGCCGCTCTCGATCATGCGTCTGATCACGGCCCCCTCACCCACGAGGTGCCGCTGACCGATGTAGTCGTCCAACGACCGTGGCCGCAGCCGTTCGGCAAGTGGTTCGTAGCTCATAGTTGTTTAGGTCGGGTTATTGATGGTTGTGTGCAGTGCATGACGCTCGATGGTGCGAGCGATGAGTTCGAGCCAGTGGGCGTCGATGTCGTCAAATGTTGCCAACTCCTTGCTGTCGATATCAAGCACGCCGATGACGGTGCCGGTCGTGTCCCTCATCGGCACGACAATCTCGCTGCGCGACATGCTGCTGCACGCGATGTGCCCCGGAAACTGCTCCACATCGGGAACAACGATGGTGCGGTTCTCTTGCCATGCGGTGCCGCACACTCCGCGACCCATCTTGATGTCATAGCAAGCGACAGGGCCCTGAAACGGTCCCAGCTGCAGCGTGTCATCCTTAACAAGGTAGAAGCCTGTCCACCAGAACCCCATGGTCTCATGGATGATTGCGGCGGCGTTGGCGAGCTGGCCTGTCGGGTTGTTGACACCCTCGATGAGGCTCTCGACCTGTTTTGACAGAATCTGGTAGGTTGAAGTCTTGTCCATGACTGCAAAATTAATGCAAACTATAGGAAAAAACAAAGTTTGTTCTTGTTTGTTAGAATAAATTAGCTAATTTTGTGCCCACAAAGCGCAAGATGCAGTAGCACTCCAGAGACATTCGATGAATGGATGAAAAAGAAAGAGAGAGGGCTAATGTGAATTGTGCCTGAATGTTATTGAATATTCTATGATTGAAAGCATAATAGATAAAATTATGAACCTGAGCGTGCTCAGGTCATTCAAGGTGAAGACAACTCCGCGTTGGATCATCCTGCTTCTTGATATGATTATTGTGGCCGTGAGCTATGTCTGCACAGTGATGGCCGACAACTATTCGCAACATTTATTGACAACCCCGATGCGTGTGTTGACGGTGGGTGTGCTTGTCCTGCTGGTCTATTTTATTATTGCATTTGTTTCCAAGACCTACATGTATGTCATCCGCCTGTCGGTCATCGAGGACCTGTATCGCGTCTTCATGGCCGTGGTGTCGGCAACAGTGATACTCATCGCCATCAATGCCGGATATCAGATTACGACAGGCGCGTCGTTTGTCAAGTACTGGAACATCCTTGTCATTGGCGCATTGTCGTTCTCGATGATGATGATCGAGCGACTGTGCATCAAGTACTTGTACATGCGCATGAACAGCGCCATCGAGGGGCGCAAGCGAGTCTTGGTGCTGGGCACATCGTTCAACTCGTTGTTTCTTGCCAATGCCCTCAAGGGCGAGTTTGGCGGCAAGTACTTGCCTGTGGGCTTGTTGAGCATCAAGGCTGGACAAGAGAATACCGAGATTAACGGCTTCAAGGTTTATCGCTTTGATCCCACCTCGATGATGAAGCTGTTTGCCGAGAAAGGCATTGATGCCCTCATCTTTGACTCCAAGAGCGTGAACCTGATGCGCAGCGGATTTGCCGATTTCTTTATCAAGAATGACGTGCCCCTGCTGGCCATGAATCGTGTGGCCGAGTTTGAGCAGGACAAGGAGGGCGGCAAGAATATATCCACCTTTATCAAGGAGGTGCAGATCGAGGATCTGCTGGGGCGCGACCCCATCGTGCTCGACAATCCGCTGGTCAAGAAACACATCAACGGTTCGTGTGTGCTCATCACCGGAGCCTGCGGCTCGATTGGCAGCGAGATCGTCCGTCAGGTGGCCAACTACGGTGCCAGCAAGATCATCCTCTTTGATCAAGCCGAGACTCCCATGCACGACATCTCGTTAGAGATGCGCAAGCATTTTCCTGATGCCGACATCGAGTTGTTCATGGGAGATGTGCGCAACCGTGACCGCGTGGAAGAGGCCTTCAGCAAGTTCCATCCGCACTATGTGTTCCATGCTGCGGCCTACAAGCATGTGCCCATGATGGAAATCAATCCCACCGAGGCCATTCTGGCCAATGTGATGGGTACCCGCAATGTCGCCGACGTGGCCTTGAAGTATGAGGTCTACAAGTTTGTGATGATTTCGACCGACAAGGCCGTCAATCCCACCAATGTGATGGGCTGCACCAAGCGTCTGGCCGAGATCTATTGCCAGTCGTTGTTCCACCAGGCGCAGAGCCAGGGCAAGAAGACACAGTTCATCACCACACGTTTTGGCAACGTGCTGGGCAGCAACGGATCGGTGATTCCCCTCTTCCGCAAGCAGATTGCCGCTGGTGGCCCTGTCACAGTGACGCACAAGGACATCATCCGCTACTTCATGACGATCCCCGAGGCCTGCTCACTGGTGCTCGAGGCCGGATGCATGGGTTGTGGCGGCGAGATCTACATCTTTGATATGGGCGAGCCGGTCAAGATCTATGACATGGCGCGCCGCATGATTTCCCTGGCAGGTCTCAAGCCCGATGTTGACATCAAGATCGAGGAAGTGGGCCTGCGTCCGGGCGAGAAACTCTATGAGGAGTTGCTCAACGACAAGGAGAAGACCACGGCAACTGTCAATGAGAAAATCATGATTGCCAAGGTGAAGACTTATGACTACCAGGACGTGTGCAATCACATCGACAAGATTGTTGCCCTGGCTGCCAGCGGCAACGTGCATGACATGGTTTATGCCATGAAGGAGTTTGTCCCCGAGTACAAGAGCCAGCACAGCAAGTTTGAGTCGATTGACAAGGAACTCGAAGCCAGTGAGCAGGCCGACACCGTCGACAAGCAGCAACCCAACGCCGAGTGACCCTGCCTCATCACAAGGGAACCCCCCTGAAGGAATAAAAAACCGCCCCCTATCGCACACAGTCTGGCGATAGGGGGCGGAATCGTTAGAATTTCATGTACATGCGGCGGTTGCGGCCTGTGCGGTGGCTCACATGGACCCATCGGCATCCCTTCTCGTCGATGCACTGGTCCACTGGCAGATCCAATCGCTTGATGAGGTCCAGCAGGCGGCGGTTACCTGCCTGTGAGCCCACGGTGATGTCGGCAGCCTCGCCGCGCTGGTGCTGGCTGCTTGGGGTGCCACCCACAATCTTGTTGAGCAGCGGACAGCGGTAGCCACTGTTCACCCTGATGGGGCCACCCCAAGCCTCGCGCAGCGGGTCCAGCACATGCTCGACAAGTTCATGCAGCGCATGCACGGCGCTGGCTGGTGGCGTGTTGTCGATGCCCAGCCTGCGTGCCGTGGTCGAGCGGCACAGTTCCCTGATCGTGAAATGTTTCATCACCTGTAGTGCACGCGCATGTGCGCCTTGGGATAGCGCAGCACCAGGCAGGAAGCCTCGGTCATCACCAGTGCGTCAACATTGCGCACACCGCTCTTCTTGAGGTTGAGCTGCTCGGTGCTGAAGGGGATGTGGGTGTACTTCTGGATATACTCGGGGTCGATGACGATGCCGCAGTCACTCATGCCCACCTCGTCAAACACCTCGCTCAGCAGCACATACAGGCATCCAAACTTGCTGCGCAGCTCGGTGAAGTCGATGCCCCACTTGCTCACATGCTGTCCGGCGGTGATCACACGGGTGTAATCGAGCTTGCTGATCATGCTGATGAGCCCGCTGCCGCCAATCAGGATCTTGCGCTTGCTGCCAGCGTTGCCAGTGAACGCCTTGCGCATGAGGTCCACCATGTTGGCCGTGGTCAGCTCGGTCGATGACTCGAGGAAGTAGTCCTTGCCGGCCTGGTTCCAGATGCCGCCGGTGAAGTAGATGTTCTCCTTCTTGATGGGATCCCAGATCTGTCGCGCCACACCAAAGAGGAACGACTTCTCCATACCCATGCGCATGTCATAGACCGCAGCCTCTTCCTGGTCGCTCATCGTCCATCCCACTTCCTTGTTGGCAAGGCGCTGCAGGGTCGATTGCTCAACCTGCATCTTGAAGATCTGGCACAGGTTGCGGCTCTTCTTGGGCAAGGCCTCGAATTGCGGTGACTGCACGTCGAGCTCGCTGGCGGCGCGACCCATGCGGATGAGGCGAGTGCCGCTCATGACGTTGGGGAAACAGTTGCGCACGCCGTTGATCGTCATGCCATTGACAGCCATCACGGTCACCCCGTTGGCATCACGGTTCAGGACATAGAGCATCATGTCTTGCTCACTCTCGGTGACTCCGTCGCTCTCAAATCCCGTCACCTCCTGCATGAGGATGGTGTCGGTGGGGTCAAAGATGTCGTTGTTGTTCGTCTGGATGACGATCACGGGGCTGTCATCACCCGCCTGTGGCGAGGATGCGGTGATGTCATGCGTGAGATTGCAAGCCGTCAACTTGGTGTCCACGCTGTAATAGTCCACCGTCATGCTGCCCGCATGCTTGCTGCCCGCATGGCGCGAAATCTGGTCGATGGGGGTCGACATCGGGCGGATTTTCACTATCTGCTGGTCGATCTCGTTGAGCAGCAAGTCGGGTGAACCCTCGTGGGTCAGGTCGGTGGTCAACGGTCCATCCACCACATGCTTGCCGCCCTCGGTTCCGGTGACCAGCATGCCCACTGCCATGGTGGCCGATCCCAGGTCGGCCATGCACGACGAGAGGATTGCGATAAGGATCATGGTGATGACAAAGATCACCAACTTCTTGTGGCTGCGCATCCAGCGCCAGCCCTTAGCTAAACTGTTGAAATTCATGGTAAAAAAGATTTATAAAAAAGTGAATAATATGGGTTTTAAACTTTTAGTGAGTCCAACCCTCAACTCCTAATTCTTAACTCTTAACTCCTAACTCATCAAACGTCCCAAATGCTGCGGCGGCAGTAGCGGGGAAACACGGGCGTTGTCGCCTGGGTCTCGTCGGCCGTTTCGGGCTGCGGCTGCAGCACGGCCTCGATCTTCTCGTTGCGGCCGCGCAGGTATCCCGCAGCGTCGGCATTCTGCACATCGTCGTCGTGGGTGATGCCGCGTGCCAGGACCGTGAGCAGGTCGTCGGTGACGGCTTGTGTGTCGAGGCCATCGGTGAGGCTCTGCACTCGTTGGGTTTGGCTCTCGTCAAGCCCCATTGCCGCGATGCGGTCGGCCAGGGTGGGGGAGGCGGTCGGCTCCTGGCCCTGCTGTTCCTGGGCCGGACGAAAGGGGGGCGGAGTCATGGGAGCCACTGTCGGCTCGTTGTTGGACTGTTGTGACTGTTCTTGTGTGTTCATGATGTTGATGATTTAAGTGGTGAATAATGAAATGTATTCAAGGTGACTTCTATAAATTACCAAAATGATAGTTTTTAGTGTTGGATGCCTTTGGCCGCTTTTCGGCATCTTTTGCCTTACCTTCTTGGACCATAGCTTGCTATGCTCCTGCGAAGTCAAGTCAAAATCTACTCGAAAATCAATCCAAATCCATTCCAAGCTAATTTATAGAAGTCCCCTTAATGCGCGTGTGAGCCGGTGTGTCATGACCCGGTCATGCTGCTGATCTTGCGGTCGCGTTGCCGGCGGAAGGCTTCAAACGTGTCATACACGTCGCTCAAGGCAATGTTGGCGTTCTCGCTTTGCATCTGGTAGACGTTGGCACTGTTGACGGTTGGTGCTTTGCCTTGCAGCGCCCCGCTCACGCCACTGATTTCCTCAAACAGCTTCATCTGCAGTTCGATCATCTGGTAGGCACCCATGTTGGTGCCGTTGGCGTTGACCTGTTCGGGTTTGGCGTCGCTGTAGCGCGGGTTGTAGGGCAGCAGTCCGTTGGCACTCGACCAGCAGCGGCGTGCATCTTCCCACGTCCACCCGTCGGGCAGAGCCGTCTCGGGAAACAGGAGCACACCCTTGGCACTGCTGCGCATCACCTGGTCCAGGAGCGATATCATGCGGTTGACGTGCTTCTGCGAGTCGATGATGTCCTCGACCACGGCATGCACCTCGCCGTCGGTGAGCGGATAAAGCTTGATGACAAACGGGTGACTGCCATGAGCCCATGGCGAGTCATACTCGCACAGCAGGTCGCCCATGGGGCTGAACCAGCGGCAGTGCCACACCATGGCGATGTCCCAGCGCATGGTCACGTCGGGGTTCCCCTTCAGGCGGGAGGCGCGTCCCACCGGCTCAACGGTGAGCGTTCCCTCCTTGCGGTTGTGGCACACGACCACCTCGCGGCTCTCGAGGGTCCACACCTCGATGGCACGGCACTTGCCGTCGGTCGCGTGCCAGAAGTCGGTTCCCAACTGCGAGTCGGCTCCCAGGCTGGTGATGAAGTCGTCGCGGCGGCTGTCGGCCCCGTCGGTGTAGAGGTGCCTCACCCACGCCGCCTTGCGCTGGTTGCCGCCCGCTACACGTCGCAGCAGCTGGGCGATGTTCAGGTCGTGCAGCTGCCCGATGAGTTCGCAGTCCCAGGCACGGGTGTCGTTCATTGGGCCGACGATGAGTTTGTTGATGTTGACGTTATCCACGCGGATGTGTTCGCTGCCACCGGCCTCATGGCACGTGTCCACGCGCTGGATGCAGCAGCCCGAGATGAGGAACTCCTCCAGTGCGCGGCTGTCGACCTCGTCCAGCTCGTTGTCGCGGGTGGTGGTGGCCAGCAGGGTGGGGGACGGCTGTTGCCCGTCGTTGGGCTTGATGTATTGCGATCGGAAGCGTCCCACGATGGTCTTCACCATCTGACGGATGAGGTTGTTGGTGATGCTCGCACAGCCCTGTCGTGCCATGTGCTCGCCCTCGGTCATCACGCACCCATTGTGGTCTCTCACCAGGTCGCCCCACTGGTCACCATAGGTGAACCGCTTGTTGCGCAATCGAGCCTGGCGCAATCCCGAGGCGTTGACCCAGGCCTTGTAGGCTGCCTGCAGCACGCGGGTGTGTTGTTCATTGGTGTTTGTCTTCATGGTCATGTGTTGCTAAATTGTGATTGAATGCTTGTTGCCAAGTGTTGACGCTGCAAAATTACAACCCCGTCCTTTGCCTCCACCATGTCAAAAAGCAAAATCACCTCAACCCAGACTCCATCACGTGGAGCTTGGAATAACAGGAGCGGCACCGCGCCAGTGACTGGGGGTGCCGCTCTTGTTCATGAGGGGTTTTGACACCAGGTGGTGAGATTAATTACCCGAACTGTTCAAGACGACGCTGATCAGGGCTGTGACATCGCCCACGTCAATGTAGCCGTCGTTGTTCATGTCGGCCACATCAAGGTTCAATGCGGTGCTGTTGAGCACTGCTGCAATCAGCATGGTGACGTCGGCAACGTCAACCTCACCGTCGCCATTGATGTCACCGCGGATGACGGCGGGCTTGCTGATGACAACCTCGATGTTCTTGACTACGCTGCCGTTATAGATCACGGTACCGTTGTTGAAGTAAGCCCCGGCGGGTGAGGTGATGGCCAGGCCGTCGTTCATGGTGGTGGGAAGCTGGTAGTAGCTGCCCCCGGTAGTGCCCTTGGCCGTCAGTTTGGTGCTGGCTCCGCCGATGATCAATCGGGACGTAGATGAGTAACCGAAGATGCCATAGACCGCTCCCGTGAATTTCACGTTCACTCCACCGTTGATGTTCAGGGTTTTACCGGTATATACAAAGCAACCTGTTCCTACAGAGCTTGAGGCATTGAGTGTTCCCGTGCCCGTGATT
>Ga0247611_10001099_pt1 | contig 50019 bp, 35 predicted proteins | sample 177DNAGHGhighgp2_FD_192422 | JGI IMG/M metagenome (GOLD analysis project Ga0247611, IMG submission 192422) | Sheep rumen microbial communities from Palmerston North, Manawatu-Wanganui, New Zealand - 1770 DNA GHGhigh gp2 | ecosystem: Host-associated > Mammals > Digestive system > Stomach > Rumen... | reverse complement strand
GAAATAGATTGATATAATGCAATGTTTTTGCTAAAATATTATTTAGCCGACGTAAACACCGTATTTAGCTCATTCAAATACCTTGTTTACAATCCCTAAACATATTGTTTGCGATGGCTAAACATATTGTTTACGATAGCTAAACTTATCGTTTTCACGTCATACGATGTTTAACTAATTCTCAATAAATGTTTTTTTATATCATCCAGACATAAGAATCTCAATTATTTTATGTATTTTTGCATCATAAAAGAAAATATATGGGAAATTTAGTAGCGATTGTTGGACGTCCGAATGTGGGGAAGTCCACTTTATTCAACAGACTGACTAAGACACGCAGTGCTATTGTCAGTAGTGAGGCAGGAACCACCCGTGACCGTCAATATGGTAAGTGTGACTGGTGTGGCCGCGACTTTTCCGTGGTAGACACAGGAGGCTGGGTGGTTAACAGCGATGATATTTTTGAAGAAGAAATCCGCAAGCAGGTGATCGTTGCTACGGAAGAAGCAGACCTGGTGCTGTTCCTTGTAGATGTAACGACAGGTCTGACCGACCTTGACATGGATGTTGCCGAGATCTTACGCCGCTCGAAGCTGCCTGTCATATTAGTAGCCAATAAAGCAGATAATAACGCTCAGATCTATGATTCATACGAGTTCTATAAGCTGGGGTTAGGCGATCCCTATTGTATCAGTGCAGCTACTGGTAGCGGGACAGGTGATTTGCTTGATCTGATCGTAGAAAGATTGAAACCGAGTGAGGGAGAGCTCCTTGAAGACGGTATTCCTCGCTTTGCTGTTGTGGGCCGTCCTAATGCAGGAAAGAGCAGTCTGATAAATGCCTTCATCGGTGAAGAGCGCAACATCGTAACCGAGATTGCCGGTACAACACGTGATTCCATCTATACGCGTTATAAGAAGTTCGGATTTGACTTTTACCTTGTTGATACGGCGGGAATCCGAAGAAAGAACAAGGTGACAGAAGATCTTGAGTTCTATAGTGTGATGCGTAGCATCCGTGCCATTGAGAACTCCGACGTATGTATCCTGATGATAGATGCCACACGTGGCATAGAGGCACAGGACATGAATATCTTCCAGCTTATCCAGAAGAACAACAAGAGTCTTGTGGTGGTGGTGAACAAGTGGGATTTGGTGCCAGATAAGGGACAGATTGTCATCAAGACCTTTGAGAATGCAATCCGTAACCGCATGGCTCCCTTTGTGGATTTCCCCATCATCTTTGCCTCAGCCCTTACTAAACAGCGCATATTCAAGGTGCTGGAGATGGCAAATCAGGTCTATCTGAATCGTACCGCCAGGGTAGGGACAACAAAGCTCAATGAGGTGATGCTGCCGTTGATAGAGGCGTTTCCGCCACCATCAATCAAAGGAAAGTATATTAAGATTAAGTACTGTTCGCAACTTCCAAACACCCAGATTCCCTCATTTGTCTTCTATGCCAACCTTCCACAATATGTGAAGGAGCCTTACAAGCGCTTCCTGGAGAACAAGATACGTGAGAACTGGTCGATGCACGGATGTCCGATTAATATTTTTGTCAGACAGAAATAAGTAATAGACATGTCTTTTTTCAAGGATAAATTCATCTCCTGTCGTTGGAGAGGGAGAGTAATAGTGTCAGGAATCCTTTCCTGTCTGCTTCTGCTGGGCTGCTCAAGACCCGATCCGGGTGAAGTTGCAGCCCGAGCCGCCAAGCAGTTCTATGACTATCTGCTTGAAGGGAAATATGACGCATTCGTGGACGGGCAGTACCGTGAGGGTGAAATCCCTCAAGGCTACCGTGATCAGCTGATAACAAATGCCCAGATGTTTGTCGGTCAGCAAAAGAACAAGCATCGTGGTATAAAGGAGGTAAGGGTCGTCAATGCCAAGGTAGATACAGCCTTGCACTCAGCAAATGTGTTTTTAGTGTTCACCTATGGTGACTCTACGAATGAAGAGATTTGTGTCCCGATGTTAGAGCATGAAGGAATCTGGTATCTTCGTTAAGCAAAAGCATATTTCCTTATCTTAGTTTAATAAGTAGTTGTCTTCACGTTAAATCGTATTAATGCAGAAGTGTTTTTCGTGAAAACGAGTTGATTTGTGCGAATTTATTACTAAATTTGCACGCAATAAATTTTAAATATATGGCATCATTTGTTGCAGATAGAATTGTAATGGACGGTTTGACCTTTGATGACGTCCTGCTTATTCCCGCTTATTCAGACGTATTACCGAAAACGGTTGAGTTGAAAACCCGCTTCTCTCGCAATATCGAGTTGAACATTCCCTTTGTGACAGCCGCGATGGACACGGTGACAGAGTCATCTATGGCCATTGCCATTGCACGTGAAGGAGGTATTGGCGTGATTCATAAGAACATGTCGATTGAGGCTCAGGCCCGTGAAGTGGCTATTGTGAAGCGTGCTGAGAATGGAATGATTTATGATCCGGTAACAATTCGCCTCGGTAGTACTGTTCAGGATGCACTTGATATGATGGCAGATTATCATATAGGAGGTATCCCTGTCGTTGACAACGAAAACCGTTTGGTCGGTATTGTCACCAATCGTGACCTGCGTTTTGAGCTTCATCTTGACAAGAAGATAGACGATGTGATGACATCGGAGAATCTTGTGACGACTCATCAGCAGACAGACTTGATAGCCGCCGCTCAGATCTTACAGGAAAATAAGATTGAGAAACTGCCTGTCGTTGACAAGGACAATCATCTCGTAGGTCTGATAACCTATAAAGATATTACAAAGGCAAAAGACAAACCGATGGCTTGTAAGGACAGCAAGGGTCGTCTTCGTGTCGCTGCCGGTGTTGGAGTGACCTTTGATACCCTTGACCGTGCATCAGCTCTTGTTGAGGCTGGTGCCGACGCTATTGTGATAGACACTGCCCATGGACACTCGAAAGGTGTCATCGAGAAGTTGCGTGAAGTGAAGAAAGCATTCCCGAATGTTGATATTGTTGTCGGTAATGTGGCAACTGGTGACGCAGCAAAACTTCTTGTTGACAATGGAGCAGATGCCATCAAGGTGGGTATCGGTCCGGGTAGTATATGCACAACACGTGTCGTTGCCGGTGTCGGTGTTCCTCAACTCAGTGCTGTTTACGATGTGTTCCATGCTTTGCAAGGAACAGGTGTTCCATTGATAGCAGATGGCGGACTCCGCTATTCAGGTGACATCGTCAAAGCCCTTGCAGCAGGTGGAAGCAGTGTTATGATAGGTTCTTTGGTTGCCGGTACAGAAGAGAGTCCTGGTGACACCATCATTTTCAATGGACGTAAGTTCAAGAGCTATCGTGGAATGGGATCCCTTGAGGCGATGGAACAGAAACATGGTTCAAAAGACCGTTATTTCCAGGGAGATACAAAAGAAACGAAGAAGTTGGTGCCAGAGGGAATCGCAGGCCGCGTACCTTATAAAGGAACTGTTCAGGAAGTAATCTACCAATTGTCTGGAGGTCTTCGTTCCGGTATGGGTTATTGTGGTGCAGCTAATATCGACACCTTGCATAACGCAAAGTTTGTCCGTATTACGAATGCCGGCGTCATGGAGAGTCATCCTCATGACATCACAATTACCAGTGAAGCTCCGAACTATAGCAGACCTGAATAGAAAAAATAGGATAAAATAAAAATACAAAGAAGATGAAAAATTTGTTTGTGACGAAGAGTGTCTTTAAAAAAGCCTTGCCTGCTTTGATGCTTTTGTTCGGTTCTGTATCTGTGATGGGGCAGGACGATCCTACAATCATGAAGATCAATGGTAAACCTGTCAGTCGTTCAGAATTCGAATATTCCTATAACAAGAATAATGCAGAGGGCGTTATTGATAAAAAAGATGTAAAGGAATATGTTGATTTGTTTGTGAATTACAAATTAAAGGTTGAAGCAGCAAAAGAGGCTCATCTCGATACAATGTCCTCTTTTAAGAAAGAATTCACATCCTATCGCGATCAGCAGATTCGTCCGGCATTTATCACAGATGCTGATGTAGAAGCCAAGGCACAACAGATATATAATGAGACAAAGACTCGAATCGACTCATTAGGAGGATTGGTTAAACCTGCACACATCCTGTTGTTACTCGGACAAAGGGCAACTCCAGAGCAGCAGGCAGCAGCCAAGACACGCATAGACTCCATTTATCAGGTGCTGAAGAATGGAGGCGATTTTGCGGAGATGGCTAAGAAGTTTTCTGATGACAAAGGATCAGCAGCCAATGGAGGCGCACTTCCCTGGTTGTCAAAAGGTCAGACACTTCCTGCATTTGAGAAAGCGGTCTTCTCTTTGAAGAAAGGAGAAATGAGCGAACCAGTTCTCAGTGAGGCAGGTTATCATATCATCCTTCTTGAGGATAAAGGAGGTTTCTTCCCCTATGATTCTGTCCATGCAGACATCCTTAAGTTCATAGAACAGCGTGGACTCCGTGAGGAAATCATTGACACCAAGCTGAATGAACTGGCCAAAAGTCGTGGCGAGAATGTGACTCCTGCCCAGCTCCTCGATGAAAAGACTGCAGAACTGGTGGCTCAGGATAAGGATTTGAAATACCTCGTCCAAGAGTATTATGACGGTCTCCTTCTCTATGAAATCAGCAATCGTACTGTCTGGGAGAAAGCGGCAAAAGACCAGCAAGGCATGGCACAGTATTTTAAGAAGAACAAGAAGAAATACAAGTGGGATGAACCTCGTTTTAAAGGTATAGCCTATCATGTCAAAGACGTAGCCGATGTAAATGCTGTGAAGAATGCTGTGAAGAGCCTTCCTTTCAGTGAGTGGGCAGAAAAGCTACGTAAGACGTTCAACAACGACTCAATCCTTCGCATCCGTGTCGAGAAGGGTATCTTTAAGAAAGGTGATAATGCTTTGGTAGACAAGGAAGTGTTCAAAAAGGATACGACCTATAAATCACTTAAAGACTATCCTATTGATGCTGTATACGGAAAGGTGCTAAAAGCTCCTAAAGAATATGAAGATGTACGTGGTCTGGTGTTAGCAGATTATCAAGAACAATTGGAGAAAGACTGGATTGCAGACCTTCGTAAGAGATATCCTGTAGAGGTGGATGAAAGTGTTCTGAAGACAGTGAATAAACACTAATTTGAAAGAATGAAAAGAAAAGTAAATGTTTTTCTTGCCTTTTTAGCTCTGCTTATGTTGACTGGAAGAACGGCCAATGCTGTTGTCTGTTCTCTTCCCGACGATAAAGATACAACCAAAACAGTATCTGAAGTTCCCGTTATTCCGGAGTCGAGTGTTGTCGATGAGGTGATTTGGATTGTTGGTGACGAACCGATTCTTAAATCCGATGTTGAGGGAATGCGTTTACAGGCAGAAGCTGAAGGTGTCAAATGGAGCGGTAATCCAGACTGTACAATCCCGGAACAAATAGCAGTTCAGAAGCTCTTCCTTCATCAGGCAGCTATTGACTCTATTGAGGTCTCAGAGTCTGAGATATCTCAAGGTATCGATGAGCAGATAAATCGTTGGATTCAACTCATTGGCTCTCAGGAGAAGCTTGAAGAATATCGCAAGCAGTCGATTGCCCAGATGCGTCAGGAAATGCACGATGAGTTCAAGAATAGTAAGCTGGTTCAGAGCATGCGTATGAAACTGGTTGAAGGCATTAGTGTCACACCAGCCGATGTTCGTAACTATTTCAAGGACTTACCGGAAGACAGTATACCATTTGTGCCAACTGAAGTAGAAGTGCAGATACTGACTCAGCAGCCACGTGTAAGCCAAGAAGAAATAAATAAGGTGAAGGATCAGTTGCGTGAATATACTGATCGTGTGACCAAAGGCGAGACAACATTTGCCACTTTGGCACGTCTTTATTCTGAAGATCCAGTGTCAGCCCGCCAAGGAGGTGAGTTGGGCTTTACAGGACGTGGTATGCTTGACCCTGCTTTTGCAAGTGTAGCTTTCAATCTGACTGACCCAAAGAAAATATCGAAGATTGTGGAAACAGAATTCGGATTCCATATCATTCAGCTGATAGACAAGCGTGGGGATCGTGTAAATGTCCGCCACATCCTTCGGAAACCGCAAGTTTCTTCAGAGGCCATTGACCAGACAATTGCCCGGCTGGACTCAATCGGCAGTGATATTCGTGACAAAAAGTTCACTTTTGAAGAGGGTGCAAGTATTATTTCAGACGATAAGGACACAAAGAAGAATGGTGGTCTGATGGCAAATTCCTCTGAAGGAGTGAGAACATCTAAGTTTCAGATGAAGGATCTCCCGACAGAAATTGCCAGGGTTGTGGACACGATGCAGGTCGGAGAAATATCTAAGGCATTCAAAATGGTTAACAGACAAGGTAAAACCGTTTGTGCCATTGTAAAACTGAAAAGCCGGACAGATGGTCATAAAGCGACGATAACTGAAGACTTTCAAGTGATGAAAGATGTCGTGTTGGCAAATCGTCGTGAACAGGTGCTCCACGACTGGGTGGTTGAAAAGATTAAGCATACGTATGTTAGAATGAACGAAAGATATAAGGATTGTAATTTCGAATACCAAGGTTGGGTGAGATGAGAATAAAAATCCATAAAAGAAACGTTCTTTGCGGGCATAGAATCGTCATCCTGTCGATTCTATGCCTGTTTGGACTTAGTGTTGTTTACTCGATGAAGCCTTCTAAGAAACGGAAGGCTTCAGGTGATGACCGTGTCTATTTGGTTCATTCTGATGAGCTGAGATATGATCGTTATGGAGCCAATCCTGATGCACAGATAGTAAAAGGACACGTTTCTTTCCGCCATCAAGGGGCTACACTGACATGTGACAGTGCCTATTTTTATCAGGCCTTGAATTCTGTGAAAGCATTTGGACATGTACATTTCCGACAAGGAGACACTTTGTCTTTAGATTGTGACCATGGTGACTACGATGGACAAGAACAGATGTTACATGCCCGTAAGAATGTCGTTCTAAAGCACCGCCGTCAGGTCTTATATACGGATAGTCTTGATTACGACCGGCTTTATAGCAATGCGTATTTCTTCGAAGGAGGCAGACTCATTGATGGAAAGGAGATGCTCAGTTCCGATTGGGGTGAATATAATACGGAGACTCGTGAAGCGGTCTTCTTTTATGATGTTCGTCTTACTAATGGGAATCGTCTGGTAACGACAGACACTTTATATTATGATACCAAGACATCAATGGCACATGTTGTCGGTCCCTCCCAAATCACACAAGATCAAAATGTGGTGAATACCAATGACGGCTATTTTGATACGAAATCAGATAAAGCTCGTCTTTATTCGCGTTCAACAATAGTAAATAAGAATAAAACAATCACAGGCGACAGCCTTTTCCATGATAAGGCAACAGGGGAGAGTGAAGGATTTGGTAATGTCATTTATGTAGACCAGGAGAATAAAAATGAACTTCATTGTGGACATTTGGTCTATAATGAAAATACCGGCTATGGCTATGCAACAGAAGAGGCATTGGTGAAGGACTATTCCCAGAAGGATACGCTTTTCATGCATAGCGATTCGATGAAAGTATATACATATAATATAAATACTGATTCTGTTTACCGTAAAGTTCATTGCTATGACCGGGTGCGGGCATACCGAACAGATGTCCAGGCCGTATGTGACTCGTTAGTGTTTAACTCTTCTGATTCTTGTATGACAATGTATAAAGATCCTATAGTATGGAATCAAGGAAGACAGCTACTTGGGGAAGAGATAAAGATCTATATGAATGACTCCACAATAAGAATGGCTCATGTTATCGGGCAGTCTCTGATGGTGGAGAAGGTGGATGAAGAGAAACATTTTAACCAAATTTCATCGAAGGAAATGCTTGCGTTTTTCACAGATGGGGTATTAAGGAAGACAGTTTCCGCAGGGAATGTATTAATTGTATATTATCCTATCGATGAGAAAGACAGTTCTATTATCGTCATGAATTACAGCGAAACGGATACAATGAAAATGTTCTTGTCGGAACAACGGAAAATGGAAAAGATATGGATGTCAAAGGCAACAGGGACATGGTATCCATTGAGTCAGATTCCGCCGAGTCGTTTCCATTTACCTCAATTTGCATGGTTTGAGAATATACGTCCAAGAGATAAGTATGATGTTTTTGAATGGCGCGGGAAAACAGAGGAAGAGAAGTTGAAAGTTGTAGAGCGACATGCAGCTCCGCTACAAACCATCTCATCTGAAGTACAGAAGCCCGTATCGTCATCAGAGCAAAAAGAATAAGCGAATGAGTGATATTATACAGCTTTTACCTGATTCTGTGGCAAACCAAATTGCTGCGGGAGAAGTGATTCAGAGACCAGCAAGTGTTATCAAAGAACTTGTGGAGAATGCTGTTGATGCCGGTGCTTCAACAATTAATGTCATCGTCGTAGATGCAGGCAGGACAATTATACAAGTAATTGATGACGGGTGTGGTATGTCTGAAACGGATGCACGTCTGGCTTTTGAACGACATGCAACATCGAAAATAAAGAAAGCTGATGATCTTTTCTCATTAAAGACAATGGGATTCCGGGGAGAGGCCTTAGCTTCCATTGCTGCGGTTGCACAAATAGAGTTAAAAACTCGGCTGAAGGGAGAGGAACTTGGTACTCATCTTTATATTTCTGCTTCGAGAATTAATAATCAGGAGCCATGCTCATGTCCTGTGGGAAGCAACTTCAAAGTTGAGAATCTATTCTTTAATGTTCCGGCACGCCGGAAATTCTTAAAGTCAAATACTACAGAACTTAATAATATCCTGACTTCTTTTCAAAGAATTGCGTTAGTTTATCCTGAGATTAATTTTACTTTTCATAGTAATGATCTGGAGCTCTTCAATCTCAAATCTACTCATATACATCAACGTATCCTTGATGTTTTTGGAAAGAGAATTAATCAGGACTTACTATCGGTTAATGTAGATACAACCGTGTGCAAGATTTCTGGGTTTGTCGGAAAACCTGAATCTGCACGAAAAAAGGTTCCTCATCAGTATTTCTTCGTGAATGGTCGGTATATGAAACATCCTTATTTTCATAAAGCCGTCATGTCCGCCTTCGAACGTCTGATACCAACGGGTGAACAGGTTCCATATTTTATTTACTTCAACTTGCCCCCAGAAGATATTGATGTTAATATCCATCCGGTGAAGACGGAGATAAAATTTGAAAACGAACAGGCTATTTGGCAGATTCTACTTGCAGCTGTGAAAGAAGCTGTCGGATTGTTTAGTGGTGTGACTTCTTTGGATTTTGATGTACATGGCAAGCCGGAGATTCCTGTGTTTGATGAGAAGAAACAATTAAACTCTCCTAAAGTTCAGTACAATCCGTCTTATAATCCGTTTAAGCAGAATATTTCCAGACAGTCGACTAAAGCAGAAGATTGGACGGCCCTGTATGATGGAATTACAACTCCCCCTGACAAAGAGTTGTCTGTGTTTCCTGAACCTGATAATTTCTCACAACAATCACTAGTTGATGAGAAGTCTCCTGTTCATTATCAATACAAAGAGATGTATATCATGACAGCCGTAAAATCAGGTCTGATGGTCATTGATCAGCATCGCGCGCACGTACGTATATTATATGAGGACTATATGGAACGGATAGCTAATCATCATGGTGTTTCTCAAAAGATGCTTTTCCCTGAGATTGTTCATCTATCTCCATCAGAGAATGCTATGTTCGAAAGCGTATTGACCGAGCTGTCTGATATTGGTTTTGAACTTACAAGTTTAGGAGCTGATTCGTATGCTGTTAATTCGATTCCTTCAGGATTGGACGGATTGAATGTGGTAGATTTAATTCATGACATGCTAAGTACTGCTATTGAACAAGGTGAAGGTATTATGGAAGAGATTAATAGTAGTTTGGCGTTAGGACTTGCTCGAAGTGTGGCAATTCCATACGGACAAGTTCTTAATAACGATGAGATGGACAAAATGGTGAATGGCTTGTTTGCTTGTTCGAATATGAATTATACCCCAAATGGGAAAAAAATTCTGTGTATAGTAGATCAGCATGAGTTTGAGCATTTATTGGGCTAACCAAACAGCATTATCATCGTGTTTATAAATACAAATCAGTTTTTTTAATAAAAAGTGATTTTTTCTTATGAAAATGTGTGTGGAATAAAAAATATTTATTAACTTTGCCCACAAATCTAGGAATAGAGTGTATTTCGAAATATAAATTTAGTGATAAATATTATTATAAGTTATGAAAAAATTATTAATTGTATTGGCTTTTGCCAGCGTTTCCTTGTCATCTATGGCACAAGGATTTGACGTTGTAGACAAGTACAGAGTGGCTACAAATTCTTTCTGGAGCAACTGGTTCATTCAGGTTGGTGCCCAGTATGATGTTTGGTACTCTAGTGAAGAGCATGGACAGAACTTGGATAGAAGTCCGTTTAAGAAATTCCGTTCAAGTGTTCCTGTTCCTGCAATCGCTATTGGTAAGTGGTTTACTCCTGGTCTTGGACTTCGCACCAAATTGATGGGATGGCAAGGTAGAATGGTTTATGATGATCAGAAACACGAAAACAAGTATTGGATTCTTAACGAGCACATCTTGTTCAACTTGAGCAATATGCTTTGTGGTTATAATCCAAATCGTGTTTGGAACGTGATTCCGTTTGTTGGAGGTGGTGTTGGTCGTAGCATGACAGCAAACCTTTATTCTATGGATCTCAGCGCTGGTCTTTTGCAGGAGTTCCGTCTGAGCCGCAAAGTAGCTCTGAACCTTGAGGTGGCTTGGAACCGTTGTGAGACTGATATTGATGGTGGTAGTGTCTATTCAAATGGTAACCGTGGTTGGGATACCCATGATAACAACCTCTATCTTGAGTTAGGCCTGACCTTCAATCTCGGTAAGGCTACTTGGGAGAAGATGCCAGATGTTGATGCTATCAAGGCTCTCTCTGAGTCTCAGATTGCAGCACTCCGTGCTCAGCTCGATGACGCAAATGCAGAGAACAACCGTCTGAAGAACCTCTTGGCTAATCAGAAGCCTGCTGAGACTCCGAAGACCGTTAAGGAGTTCGTTGCTGTTCCTGTAACTGTTTACTTCTATCTTGACAAGACCACAAGTGGTCCTTCTTACAAGAGCGACTTGATCGATGTTAAGAACCTTGTTGACGTTGCTAAGGATAAGGGTGCTGGTGTGCTCGTAACTGGTTATGCTGATAGCGCAACTGGTAAGCCCGATCACAACCAGTGGTTGTCTGAGAAGCGTGCTGAGCAGGTTGCTAACGAAATCGTTAAGATGGGTATGAGCCGTGATAAGATTCAGACCGCTGCTAAGGGTGGTGTTGCTATCCTGTCACCGATCAACCTCGACCGTCGTGCTACTGTTGAGATTAAGAATTAATTTCGAACAAACAATTTAAATTCTAAAGAGCATTTCATTAGTTGAGATGCTCTTTTTTATTTGTTGGATAAAAAACTTGTGAAAGTCTTGGCTAAGTCAATAAAAAATAATACCTTTGCAGTGCTTTTGAGAAACACGGGCGTTTAGCTCAGCTGGTTTAGAGCATCTGCCTTACAAGCAGAGGGTCGGCGGTTCGAATCCGTCAACGCCCACTTGGGGTGTTTCCCTGTGGTCCTTCGGGATTGCAGGGATTTTAATAATATAGTTTATGTTAGTTAAACAATTATCTATTTTTTTGGAAAACAAGTCTGGTAGATTAACAGAAGTGACAGAAGTCTTAGGTGAAGCTAGTATTAATCTATCCGCCATGAGTATTGCTGATAACAGTGATTTTGGCACACTTCGTTGCGTGGTCTCTGATCCTGACCGTGCTTATGAAATTCTCAAGAAAGCCGGTTTTGCCGTAAAGGTGACTGATATAATCGCTTTTGCTTTCCCGAATACTCCTGGTGCTCTCTCTACGATTTTCCGTTTCCTTTCTGAGCATGGAGTGTTTATAGAATATATGTATTCTTTTAATAATGGCGACGGAGCAAATGCAATTATTCGACCCACAGATTTGGAAGCTTGTGATGAACTGCTCCAAAAGGCAAATGTTAAAGTACTTGGGCCAGAAGAACTATATAATCTGTAAAAAATGTAAAAAATAAGGCGTTTTCTTTGTGATTTGAAATTTTATGCCTAACTTTGCACTCGCTTTTAAGGATACGGGCGTTTAGCTCAGCTGGTTTAGAGCATCTGCCTTACAAGCAGAGGGTCGGCGGTTCGAATCCGTCAACGCCCACAGACAAAGACCTGTAACTAATATAGTTGCAGGTTTTTTTGTTTGTCTACATTAATAAACTTTATAGGATTCTTTTCGACGATATGAATTTTAATTCGTAATTTTGCACACAAACAATAAGGATTAGATATGTTTCTTGAATATTTAACGGCGATTTCGCCAATTGATGGACGTTACAGAAATAAAGTAGAGGTACTTGCTGATTATTTCTCAGAATATGCACTTATTAAGTATCGTGTGCGTGTGGAGATTGAATATTTTATTTCTTTATGTGAATACCCGCTCCCTCAATTAGCCGCATTTGATCACAAGCAATTTGATTTGTTACGCGATATATACAGGAAGTTTGATCTGGCTGATGCTCAGAGAGTAAAAGATATTGAAAAGATTACGAATCATGATGTGAAGGCTGTCGAGTATTTTATCAAAGAGGAATTTGATAAAATAGGTGGTTTAGATGCTTTCAAAGAGTTCATCCATTTTGGTCTGACCTCTCAAGACATTAATAATACAAGTGTTCCTTTGTCTTTGAAGGAAGCTTTAGAGCAGGCTTTCTATCCCATGTTAGATGAGCTGATTAGCCAGCTGCAGCAGTTTGCTGATGAATGGAAAGATGTTCCAATGCTTGCCAAGACTCATGGACAGCCCGCTTCTCCCACTCGTTTGGGTAAAGAGGTGATGGTCTATGTCTATAGACTGACTGAGCAGTTTGAGCAATTGAAGAGTTGTAAGTTCACCGCCAAATTTGGAGGAGCAACAGGTAATTTTAATGCTCACCATGTAGCTTATCCCAATGAAGACTGGAAGTCTTTCGGTAATCGTTTTGTAAGCGAGAAACTCGGACTGGTGCGTGAGCAGTATACCACACAGATCAGTAATTACGACTGTTTAGGTTCCGTGTTTGATTCTATCAGAAGAATCAATACGATCATCATTGATTTAGACCGTGATTTCTGGATGTACATCTCAATGGAGTACTTCAAGCAGAAGATAAAGGCTGGAGAAGTTGGCTCAAGTGCCATGCCTCATAAGGTTAATCCTATCGATTTCGAAAATAGTGAAGGCAATCTTGGTATTTCCAATGCTTTGTTGCAATTCTTGGCACAGAAATTGCCAGTAAGTCGTTTGCAACGTGATCTGACAGACTCTACTGTATTAAGAAATGTTGGAGTTCCTATCGGACATAGTATGATTGCTGTTCAGAGCACTCTCAAAGGTTTGCGTAAGTTGATCCTTAACAGGGAGAAATTAGCAGAAGACTTGGAGAATACATGGGCCGTAGTGGCTGAAGCCATTCAGACCATCTTGAGAAGAGAGGGTTACCCTCATCCTTATGAGGCCCTAAAAGCTTTGACACGTACAAACATGAAGATGACAGAAGAGACAATTCATGAGTTTATTAAGACATTAGATGTCAGCGATAGTGTGAAAGCTGAGCTGATGCAGATTACACCATCTAACTATACAGGAGTATAATATTAACGTATAAATAAAATTAGAGAAAGAATTATTATTAACCCAGCCGTGAGGCTAAAATGAAAAGAACTATTATGGATTCAGAATTAGAGAACAAAACACAAGAACAATTTGGAGAGCAGCCTCAGAGTAACCGTGAAGGCTACAAGCCTGCAGGCTATTATCAGAAAGACTATCGGGCAGGTGGAAGACCACAACGCCCACGTATACACACTCAGCGTGCTTATACGTCTTCTCACTCAGAACAATCAGAAGAAGGAGGATTCCGACCTGAAGGATTTGGTGCTGGACTACAGTCTGGTAACACGGCACCCCAGCGTCCTTATCGTCCTCGATTCAATAATAATATGGAAGGTGGCTACCAGCAGCGTGGCGGTTATCAGCCTCGTCAGCAAGGTGGTTATCGTCCAAAATTCAACAATGCGGAAGGGCAGGAAGGTTATCAGCCTCGTCCTCAGGGCGGTTTCCGTCCCCGTCCACAGGGTGGTGGTTATCAGTCACGTCAGCAAGGTGGCGGCTATGGCCAGCGTGGCGGTTATCAACAGCGTTCACAAGGTGGTTACGGCTCTCAGGGCGGTTACGGTCAGCGTGGTGGTTATCAGCAGCGTTCACAAGGTGGATACGGTTCTCAGGGCGGTTACGGCCAGCGTGGTGGCTATCAGCAGCGTTCGCAGGGCTATAATCCCAATGCAAAGTATAGCCTGAAGAAACGTATTGAATATCGTGAAGATCACATAGATCCCAATGAGCCGATTCGTTTGAATAAGTTCTTGGCAAATGCCGGTGTATGCTCCAGACGTGAGGCTGATGAGTTTATCCAGGCAGGAGTCGTTTCTGTGAACGGAGAGGTTGTCACAGAGCTTGGAACAAAAGTTCAGCGTACTGACTCTGTTGTATTCCACGAGCAGCCGGTAACACTTGAGAAGAAAGTTTACGTGTTGCTTAACAAGCCGAAGGATTATGTGACGACAAGTGATGATCCCGAACAGCGCAAGACGGTGATGGACCTTGTTAAGAATGTATGCCCTGAGCGTATTTATCCTGTTGGTCGTCTCGACAGAAACACTACAGGTGTTCTTCTGCTTACCAATGATGGCGACTTGGCAAGTAAACTTACTCATCCTAAGTTCCTGAAGAAAAAGGTGTATCATGTTTTCCTTGACAGGAACGTAACAGCTCATGACTTGCAGCAGATTGCTGATGGCATAACTCTTGAAGATGGTGAAATCCATGCCGACGAGATTGCATACGCTGATCCTCGTGACAAGAGCCAGGTTGGTATCGAGATCCACAGTGGGAAGAATCGTATTGTCCGCCGTATCTTCGAAAGCTTAGGCTATCGTGTGATAAAGCTTGATCGCGTTCAGTTTGCAGGACTCACCAAGAAGGGACTTCGCCGTGGTGACTGGCGCTTCCTTACCGAAAAGGAAGTTGAGATGCTTCGTATGGGAGCCTTTGAATAAGGATACCTGTAGAGAAAACTAACATTTTAGCATATAAATAGTTATACAAGAATAGTATATGGATTCAATTCGTAGAACCAAAGTCGTTGATGCTCTGAAGTGCAACGATTTTGGTGTGCAAATCAACGTCAAAGGATGGGTGCGTACGCATCGTAGCAGTAAAGTGGTAGATTTTATTGCATTGAATGATGGTTCGACCATTAAGAACATTCAAGTTGTCGTTGATCCCAGCAAGTTTGACTCTGAGTTGCTGAAGCAAATCACCACAGGTGCTTGCATCAGTGTTATTGGAACATTAGTAGAGAGCCAGGGAGCCGGTCAGGCTTCGGAGATTCAGTGTGAGAGCATACAGCTTTATGGGACATGTGGTAACGACTATCCCATGCAGAAGAAAGGGCAGAGCTTTGAGTATATGCGTCAGTATGCTCATCTTCGTTTGCGTACCAACACGTTTGGGGCTGTCATGCGCATCCGCCACAACATGGCTATGGCAATCCACACCTATTTCCACGAGCATGGCTTCTTCTATTTCCATACACCGCTGATTACAGCCAGCGACTGTGAGGGAGCAGGTAACATGTTCCAGGTGACAACCAAGAACCTCTATGATTTGAAAAAGGACGAGGCAGGTAAAATCATCTATGACGATGACTTCTTCGGCCAGCAGACATCTCTGACGGTTTCCGGACAGCTGGAAGGCGAACTGGGTGCAACGGCATTAGGTGCTATTTACACCTTTGGACCAACCTTCCGTGCTGAGAATTCCAATACTCCGCGACATCTGGCAGAGTTCTGGATGATTGAACCCGAGGTGGCATTCCTCAATCAGGAGGAACTGATGGATCTGGAGGAAGATTTCATCAAGTATTGTGTACGTTGGGCATTGGAGAACTGCAAGGACGACCTTGAGTTCCTGAACAAGATGATTGACAAGAGTCTTATCGCCCGTCTCGAAGGCGTGCTTAAGGATACCTTCGTCCGTCTGCCCTATACAAAGGGAATTGAGATCCTGCAGGAAGCTATCAAGAACGGAAAGAAGTTCGAGTTCCCATGTAACTGGGGCGATGACTTGGCTTCCGAGCACGAGCGCTATCTGGTGGAGGAACATTTCAAGAAACCGGTTATCATGACCGACTATCCAGCCAGCATCAAGGCGTTCTATATGAAACAGAACGAGGCTCAGGGCGAAGGCTCGGTTGGCTATCAAGGTTGTGTAGCTCCTGGTCGCACCATGCAGGGAACCGATGTTCTCTTCCCGCAGATCGGTGAGATTATCGGTGGCAGTGTCCGTGAGGAGAGTTATGACAAGTTGATGGCAGAGATTGAGAGTCGCCAGATGGAGACCGACAAACTCTGGTGGTATCTGGATACCCGTAAATATGGCTCTTGTCCTCATGCAGGTTTCGGACTTGGCTTTGAGCGTCTGATCCTCTTCGTTACAGGAATGCAGAACATCCGTGACGTCATTCCGTTCCCACGCACACCAAAGAACGCAGAGTTTTAAATCAATAGTAAACTTACGTTGAACTCATATTAAAATCTCGCAAGAAGCTTTGATAAAAGCACTTGCGAGATTTTTCTTTTCTACACACGACAGAGGTTCTATCCCTTTTTGGCTTCTGTTGCCTTTTCTGTTCGAACAGGAGAAGGTTCTGCTGCCATCTTCATTTCATCTCCTTCCTCAAAGTGAGGATACATAGAGATAACCGACGACTTTTTCACATTGTTTTCTTCATCAGCCTGTTCATATTTCTTGAAGTTCTCTGCCTGTTCGAAGATTTCCTTGAAAACTTCATCTTGTGGTACAGGAGGATAACCATGCTCGGCAAGTATAAGTATCAGGTCCATTTGTAGTTCAGCCTTGATGTCCGACCGATTTGCCCAGTCTGTATATTTCGACTTGTCATCCACCATCTTCTTCACAGCAGCAGCCAATGTCAGCAATTTGTCTTCGGGATACTCAAAACCGAACTTATGGGCAATCTCTTTTAGAATGTCGTAAAAAGCTTTCTCTTCGTAGGTGATGCCTAAGTCCTTGAACGACTTCTTCTCCTTGTTCACCTCCTTCAACAGTTCTGCCATCTGCTTGGCTACCTCATTGAGCACCTCTTCTGCAAACACGGCATTATCGCTACGGTCGTTATATCGCTGCACCAAGGCGTTCAGTCGCTTCGTGAAGTCCACTCCCTTCATCTTGTTTACTTTCTTGAAGTCGGTGATAACCGTCCGAAGCAGTTTCTCCATCAGTTTCACCTTGGTATTGGGCAACTTCAGTTTCTCCAGTCTTGCCATGTAGTCCTCGCTAAGCAAGTCCAGATCCTTTGTGTTGGCATTCACCTGTGCGACTTCTTCCACTCCGTCCGATTGCAAGGCTTCTGCAATCATCTGACTCACCTTGCGGTTCATTTGTGACGCATCGGGAGCATCACCTTTGGTCAACTTGTAAATGATAGACCGTACACCAGTAAAGAAATGGATGTCCTCACGGTCCTTGTCCGTGATATTCTCATGGTTGGAACAGAGGTTGAAAGCCGATTTCAGTTTCTTGGCATGACCCATAAACAGGTTCTGGGTTTTCTCCGTAGCCTGCACGAACTCCGCCGCATGTTTCAGACATTCCAACTGTTCCAGTGGTGTACCTGTGGAGAACTTGCTGTAATCGAAAACATGAAACATCCTGCGCAGGATATCCAATTCGTCTTTCACCATCGTAACGCTCTGCTCGATGGTTTCCACATTCTCGCCCAAGTCACCGCCGGCATACTGCTTCAGGGCATTGTTCATGTTGCTCTTGATGCCGATGTAGTCAACCACCAGCCCCTTATCCTTGCCTTCATACACTCTGTTTACCCTCGAAATGGTTTGTACCAGCGTGTGTTTCTGCAACGGTTTGTCAATATACATCGTATCAAGACAAGGCACATCAAACCCTGTTATCCACATCGACACGACAATGGCAATCTTAAAGTTCGAGTCGGGATTCTTATAAAGAACATCCAGTGCCTTTCGGTCTTCGTCCGAACCAATCAGCTCCCTCAGTTTCGGGTCATCGTCTTTCTCGCGGGTCATCACCAGTCGGATGCGCTCAACGGGTGTCTGGTCTTCTGAACCTATCTTCTTTTCCCATTCAGGACGTAAGGAAACAATCTGTTTATAAAGGTCGTAGGCAATTTCCCTGCTGGAACATACGAACATCGCCTTGCCGCAAACGGTGCTTCCTTCTTCTATTCGTTTCTCGTAGTGCTCGATGAAATCCCGTGCCACTACTGCCAGTCGCTTCGGGTCGCCCAGAATCTTGTTCATCTGTGTCACCGCCTTCTTGCTTTCCTCAATCTGGTATTCATTGGCTCCCTGTTCTGCACATTGTTTATAATATGCCTCTATTGCCTCCAGTTGCTTATGGTCGGCAAACACCTTGGCGGCTCTTCCTTCATAGACGATTCGCCGGGTGATACCGTCTGCCACCGACTCCGTCATGGTATAGCTGTCCACCACGTCTCCAAACACATCTATCGTGGCATCAATGGGCGTTCCCGTGAACCCCACGTAGGTGGCATTGGGCAGGGAGTCATGCAGATACTTGGCAAAGCCATAGCTGCGCTTCACGCCTTTATCGGTAATGGTCACATTCTGTTCCACATTCGTCTGCGAGCGATGGGCTTCGTCGGAGATGCAGATGATGTTGGCGCGGTCAGATAAGAGATTGATGTCTTCGCTGAACTTTTGGATGGTCGTCAGGAACACACCACCGCTCTTTCGTCCTCTCAGTTTCTTGCCTAACTCTTCGCGTGTCTCGACATTCACCACCGTCTCGTCCCCGATAAACTGCTTGGCATTCACGAATTGGCCAGACAACTGGTCGTCCAAGTCCGTGCGGTCGGTTATCAATATGATGGTAGGACTTGCCAGATGACGACTGCGCATCAGCATACGGGTAAGGAACAGCATCGTCAGGCTCTTTCCACAGCCTGTTGCACCGAAATACGTTCCCCCTTTACCGTCGCCATGCAGATTGATGTGCGAATGTTCCAAGATATTTTCGTAGAGGCGATGAGTAGCGAAGAATTGCGGATAGCGGCACACTATCTTTCGTTCACTCTTCGAGGTGTCTGGGAAGAACACGAAGTCTTTCATTACGCTTAGCAACCGTTCCCGACGGAACAGGCCCGCCATCATTGTGTGTAGCGAGTCGATACCATCGTTAGCCTTATCCGTCCGCTCCACCTTGCGCCAGGCATAGAAGAACTCGTAGGGCGTGAACAGCGTACCGTATTTATTGTTCACTCCGTCGCTGATAACCACGAAGGCATTATAGCGGAACAGTTCAGGAATGTCCCTCCGATAGCGCACCGTCAACTGCGTATAAGCATTCATGATGGTGGTGTCTTCCTTCACGGAACTCTTGAACTCCAGCACCACTACGGGCAGACCGTTCACATAGACGATTCCGTCGGGGATGCGTCGTTCCTGTCCTTTTATCTCCAATTGGTTCACCACCTTAAAGATATTCCTATCCGTATTGTCAAAGTCTATCACCTCCACGAACAAGTCGGGCAAAGAAGCATCCTCACGCTTGATGGCGAAGCCTTCCGTCATCAGCCGATACGTCTGTGCGTTCTGCTGATAGAGTGGGGTGCCATTGTCTGCCGTCAACTTTGCCATGATTCTCTCCACTTCCAAGGGAGTGATTTCCTCATCGGCGTATCTATCCATCAGATACATCCGCAGGTCATCCTTCAACAGTACCTCCGACAACTCCTTGTGTATCGTCTCGCCATTCACGTAACTGTAACCCTGTTGCTCAAACAGTTCCATGATGGCCATCTCCAGCGTATGTTCGTTAAAGTGTGACATAGGCTATTCCTTTTTCGTTAATTCATTATAGAGTGCCATTCCTTTCGCCGTAAGCAGATATTTCTGTCGTGGGTGACGGGGAGACTTAGGATAAAGCATGCGGACAAATCCTTCCTTCATGGCAGGATTCAGGTGATATTCCAAGAAATTAGGTCTGTGTTTTAATCCTAACTCCTTCATCATTTGAGAGATGGAAACCGATTCAGAACCAATCCTCTTAATTAATTCAATAATCAAAGCATTATCGGTATGCAATAAATCTACTACTTGTTCGGGTACTTGTTCGGGTACTTGTTCGGTAGAAAGATTAGGCTGCACGCTCCATTCTTTCGTCGGATGAATATGTAGATAACGGTTACGCAAGTCCCATTGTTCACCCAGCAGCAGATTACGGAAGAAACGCTCAAGGTATATTGGGGTATAGTCTGTTCCCTTTGCTATATTGTGATAGTTGGCACGAACCAATGCATTACGGAAATACCAAGAGTGCTTTGCAAACAAGTCGTTGTTCACATCGAAACCCAACGAGCGCAGATATTGTATAGTGAAAACGGCGGTGGTACGGGTATTTCCCTCGCCAAAGGCATGTATCTGCCACAATCCGGAGACAAACTTTGTCAGATGACTTATCATTTCATCTTGACTCTTTCCCTTATAGCTATATGCACGCTCCTGCTCCAAATCATAGTCGATAGCGCGGCGCAGGTCTTCCCAATTCAGATAGAGCACGGTATCACCTTCCAACACCCATTCTTTTTTTGTAATGTCGTATTTGCGGAATTCTCCTGCATGCTTCATCACGCCCTTGAAAACACGTCGATGAACAGACTGATAGCCACCTGTGCTGAAATCAAAGGTAGGACTTGACAAGACTTTTACGATATTTGCTGACACGCGGTCTGCCTCTTCCTTGTCTTCATCATTAGCATCGTGGGCAGTCTTTGTAATATAGTATTGATTGACGAGTTCACACGCTTCGTCTATCGTAATATCTCCTTCAATATGCCGACACGCCGTGTTTTGCAGATATTTCGAAACCTTCAAGCCATCTACAGCCTGAAGACCTATAGCCGCCTGCCAATATCCAGCCTTTTCCCTCTGAGAGGGTTCTCCTTGACGGATATACTCGTCAAAGTCCAGATACTGTTGCTTTATGTTCTTGTATTCTGCCATTTCCAGACTGTGTTCGTTAAAGTGTGATATAGGCGTTAGGCTTAATTATTTGAACACCTTATATACGTATGAATATGATTGGTTCTTTAAATCCTCTGCTGCTTCCGCAGCCTTGATATTGTCTTCTGCTCGTTTGATAGCAGTATCCAGCTTGCCATCTGAACAGAGATTCTTTACCCAGGTGGAATCCTCAAGATATTTCCTCATCTTCAACAACTTTTTCAAACTTTTTGATGGATCAGGGAAACAAACCTTAATATGAGGTGCTAAACGATTCGAAACAGCAGGATAGTCTTTTAAGAGTTCGGTATAATTTTCGAAGTGTAACAAGAACCAATATTCAATGCTTGGCATACTTGGACATATTGTAATACTACCATTTGAGATTTCCGTTTTGAATTGTTTTTCAAAATCTTCATGCTTCTTCACCTTGTTCTCATCACCATAAATGGTATCCCAATCAAACACACAAAATATCTTAGCATCTGTGTTGGCATCTAATACTTCTTTAATTCTTTTTGGAAATGCTTCTGTATAGTTCGACTCGTCAGCAAAATACTTTGGTCTTATATTGAACTTATAATCTGTTGTGTCATTGATATGAGTAAAGTAATAGCGTTCTGTATTGGTGCCTCCACTGATAAGGAACGGATACAGAGGCCCCATCTCCCTTGTACCCTCATCCTTTTTAGGTGAAGGTACAGCCTCAAAATATTGTTGCTGTTTGATGTCCTCTGCTAATTCTCTTTCTTCCATAATGTTATTTCATTGTAGCCCCAAAACGTTTGTTGCGATAAGCCTCCCTAATAGAAGATAGGCGATTGATACCTCTGAAATCTGTCAATTTATACAAATCGGTTACACCAGCCTTGTCCTTCTCAGTGAACCATACCGAATCTTTTCTGATGAGATCATTCACTAAATCCAACAAACCGTCATTATGTGTCGTGATAAGAAGTTGAGACTTCGAATGAGCTTTCAGATACTCAAATAATATCTTTTCCAACAGTTTGGGGTGTAAAGAAGTCTCTGCCTCATCAATGGGCAGGAATGCATTATCTTCAAGAGCTTCATACAAAACCGTTTCGATTCCGAAAGTGCGAAGTGTACCTGTTGACTCATCGCCTTTGTTCATAGAATAGGTTCTTTCTCCATCTTTATTCTCAACAGTATGCTCGAAAAGTGTACGTACAAGAGTAATATTCTTCTCTTTCTTTATTCTCTCCTTTTCTTCATTCGAAAGGTTCTCGTCTTCCAATCGGAATTTTACCTCTTCATCTGAAATGTTTTTCTTGACTACATCAGAAGAGATATTGGTAATATTAAAATCGGCTTCGTGAAGGAAATCTACAAGATGTTTTGTCAAGCCTTCACTATTCGAAACCCTTCGTTGTGCATAGTCTGTAAGAGAGGTTGAAGGGAAGACTACAGGCATCGTCTGTTTTTTCATCCAGTTCTTTGCAGCATCAATGAGTGGAAGACTCACGTTTACCTGATTACGTGCAACAAAAAAAGAAAGATTCTTCAAACAGTTCACATTGATCATTTCTTTAGCAGCAGCACTAATCTTATCTCCATTAGGATTGAAGTTCACCACCGAGTGCCCATCCACCAAAGTCCTCTCAAACAACATGGTTGGCTGAGTACTCTTATAATATGACAGTTTCTCAAGATAAACCTGTTCTCTGTCTAAATCCAATTGATACCAGTATTTTGTGTCTCCGACAAAGTATACCAACTCGAAATGAGATGGCTCATTATGCGACGTCTGATCAAGTTTGAACGGAACCACACCAGTATGTTCATCCATACTTCCTGGCTTATAAGTCCAGAAGCGTGGAAGGAAATCGAAAGCATATAGCAAGTTTGATTTGCCTGACGCATTATATCCATATAATACAGCAAATCGCAATAATCTTGTATTGTCATTGATCTTAACCACTTGGCTATCCTCAGCAAACTTATCACTTGTCGCCTCAAAACTGAAAGTCACCTCATTTTTAAATGAGAGTACATTCTTTATCTTAAATTCCTGTATCATAGCAATTATATTCTTTTCTGCTGCAAATATACAATTAGAATCTGAAATATCACAGTTTTATTTCTATAATTTGCGCGGTTTTTGCAATTTTTCAAAATAGAAACAGTATAATTCATGTTCTAGTACACAATAAGCATAACAAATTAATGCAGCCAAGCCGATGTATACAATCCATAAATTAATGATATTGGTTGCTTATCATTATTATTTTTGCCCCATCTTCGCCAAAAGCAAAGATTGTAATTCGGTTAGGTGCGAATTCTTCCTTTGTAAATAGCCATTTCCAAGGCATGTTAGTTAGAGTATTACATAAGCATTAATCCTATTATCCGAATTGGGATGCTATTTCTTTAAAGACGACAGCTTTCTCTAAGAACCAATTATAGGCTTTAGGCCAGCAATCACGTTTCTTTGGATTGATATTGGTAGTGATGAATATACGACACGCTTTCTTGGCCTCTCGCCATTCCACCTCGCTATTCAACATGGTAGATATTTCATCTTTATGCGTTTTGAATCGCTCAAACAATTCCTTGTCATCATTAATGTATATCTCTGTACCAATATTTAGCTTTTGAGTATTGATGGTAAGCCCTACGTGGTAGGCAGAACTACCGATACTCAAATCATACCAGTGCTGAGGAGAAGCCTTTCGAGCATGGAAGTTGCGAGTAAATTCATTATTATTGCTCATCGCATCATTAAAGCCCGTCCAAAATTCGAGTTTCAGTAGATCTGTATCTGAAAGTCCCTCTATGGTCTTCATCGTTTTAGACCAATCATTCGGCTTCTCAACAATATTAAAACGCGGTGCTTTCTCAGAATCACCAATCTGCCATAATTCTATTTCCAACAAGAAGAAACCGATGTTGCTATCTGTATGCTGATTCAGCCATTCTATTGCCTGACGATGTTCGTCACGTGCTCGCTTCACCACCCAGATAATGACTTCTGCGCCTTTGCCAGAAGCATAAGTAATGAGTTTTCCGAGATGATCGTGGTTTGTATCTTCCAACTGATTCTCTATAATTACACGGCGATTAGTACCCACCTCTTTAGCAAAGATATCAACATTGAAACTACCTACAGATGATTCTCTTTCTTCAAGTTCCAATTCAATATCTATCGCATCTCCCAGCAGCGTAAGATTGTCATCCTGCGCTAACCACTTAGTGAAATCATTTGCCTCATGAGGCCATACCGACCTTAAATCGGTAATCCGTATCATCTTGCCTAACTTATCCATAATTTAATATTTAACACTCACATTTTATTATTTAATAAAACTCAAAAAGAGCTGTTTGTATAGTCTGTATATCATTATACATCATATTTTTTTAAATCATATAAACAAAGAAGCCTTCTATATCCAGTGTCCTTCTTTTTTTCAACAGGAAAAGATCTTAAGTATTTTTCTAAATCATCTAAAGGAATATTCCCAGAATTGACTGAGGCCATTATAGCTTGATTCTTGTATGATGCAGCAATTGAAGTATCTTCATCAATATCATGTGCAGAATTATGTGTATTAGAGTGTTGAAGGCATTTTTCTTTTACATATGATTCAACATTATTCTTCTGTATTTGCTTTAGACGAGCCACATCGTCAATGTCATCGCAGATTGTAGAAAAACCATATATTGGGAAATACTGTGTTTCTGCGATTTTTTGCTTATTAATTAACGACAGAATGGCAGAATTAGACTCATCAATTATAGTAAAATAGTCCTGTGTCATTTCAGATGTCGTCATAAATTGATATTTGATGGTCTTCGAAGAACCAATAGCAAGAATTCTATCACCATTTTTCATATCATCAAGACTCTCTGTAATCATAACTTTTATGCTTCCTCCTGAATAAATTTCTTTAACAATAGTTTGTACCTTTCTAACAACCATTGCTGATATTGGCAAATTAATTGTAGCCAAAGCACGATAAAGAGACAAAAAATCATCTGTTTTTAACTTGTTTATTCTTATAGTACTACCATCAATAACTATGTCGTGGTCGGTTATTTCCAAATTCGTAGATCCATTTTCGTATTCCACTAACAAAAAATTCCTTCGAACTTTTTCTGCCTCTTCTGTATTATTTGGAATATATGAAAATATCGTTTTCAATACTTTCTTAATATTTTCATCACCTACATTATATCCCAAAAAAATAATTGGATTATGAATAAACAAGGAGAGCATTTGAGCTCTTATCAAATCATATTGTTTATCGAATAATTTGTAATCCTCTTCTGTTACTATAATTTTGGATATATTGTCTACACAACCATGAATTTTATATACCGATCCATATGGATTACTCAGTAGTATATCATTACCAACGAGAGGATTAAAATCAAAGATGTTCTCTATTAATTTATCATAGTTTGTCGTAATGATTGAGCCTATGTTTTTTCTTGCTTTTTTCAATTCGTTTATTTCATCTTCGACGCCATCTTTAATATCATGGGAATTAACTAACTTGGCAATGTATATTTTAAACCTACTAAGAGTAATACCATTACGCATGTTCTCATAAAAGATATCATTGATTTCCTTGAATTTACCGTTTCTATCGTGCTCTAATGCTTCATTGAATAATGTCTCAATATTTGTAGCGACCTTAGCAAATGAGCATTTCCCATTGTCTGTACATCTCGCTTTAATATCCAAATATCGTTCATCATTCTCCCATAAATCCTCACATACTTTTGACAATAAATCATTCCAAGTATAAGTATGCGCCAGGTATCTAAAAGAAAAACCAGAACCAACAAATAACACTGGGTGGTTTGTGTAATTGCCAATAAATTCTGTAATGTTCATAATTCAATAATATTTATTGCCCCATCTTTGCCAAAAGCAAAGACTGTAATCCTATTTGTCATATTTTGATTTTATCTGTTTCATTATTTTGTCTGTTTCAGGGAATAGCGTAGCTTCATCAATCCCCAAGACTTGCAACTCTTTGAGAATAATCTTTTTATAGTCCGCATCAATCAATATTGTGTGAGGTTGGTCTTTGAATGTAGCTGGTTTATCCTTTGTGATTCCTTTTCCAAATATAAAAAAAGCTCCTTGTTGGCGGATTATTCTTTCATTATTCAGTTTTGGCATGACACAGAACACCTCTTTAGTCGCCTCAGCATTTAAATATTTTCCATCGAAATTAGGTTTGTCTTGCTGAATATCATAAATAAGATAGTTTTTGTCTTTTGAGAAAGAAAAATCTGTGGAACATTTTGCCAAATTGGCTAGAATGCATACAGAGTCACTATCGTAATACTTTATCTGTTCATCCATCATAGAAAAAATCAGAAAAGCTCCATCTTGATTATCGTTTCCTTTGCATGCAAAGTATAATGCAACTAATGGATTAGAGGTAATGTCTAACAAACGCGTAGGCAACTCATAATGTTGCATCTTGACTAATTTGTCAAACGTACTCATATCTTCTGTAAACTCTGAAGGATTTTTCCGGATTGCCTCATAATACAACTGCTTCTCATGTACAATATTATTATCTCTAAAAATACTAGGAATTGATTCATAATCATATTTTGAATGGCCTCTAAAGAAGTATTGTACTCCAGCATTCTCATTACTGCATATTTTTATTAATCTACTATAGAAATCAGAGAAGGATGTAACCTTTGCTGGCTTAGTCTCTTTACTCTTATCTTGTACTGGTTTTAAGTTATTTAGATGTGTTACTATCAGTTTCTCTTTCTCATCGAGATAGACCAGATACACATCAGCGTCTGTTTTTTTCTGATATGTATTTAATTGATGCAAAATATAATTAAAATTAGATCTAACGGCAGTGAGAGTCTTTATCTCATATATTTTCATTATTTTACCGTTACCATCCAACTCTACTAAATCAAAACTCCATAATTTATCTTTATCTCGAAATGAATAGTTAGATTTTAGGATTTTCGTTGCACCATTATCATTCATAATTGTATCTTTTAATAATGATGTAACTCTTTCTTCATATTCAATAAACGATCTCAAATCTATCATGATACTTTATTATTTATTGCCCCATCCTCGCTAAAAGCAAAGACTGTAATTCGGTTAATTTCTCGTTTTCTTTGTATAATACAATTAAGTTGTCAAGTATTGGTACAAACAAAGACTTCTTTTCGTTATCGTCGAAAAGGACAATAGGCTGTTGTGCAACCAACTCTTGACTTAGGTTTTCTTGTGCCCCTCCATTTGCCAACTTTTTGATGTCCTCTTGATTTGCCAATAGATGGAAGAACAAATAAGCAGCATCTTCTTTGCTGTAGCATATCATGTTGCAACATGCTTGATTGGTGGTAGTATCACAACTAAGATATGCTACTTGTGCAGCAGTTGCTCCATACATCGCCATTATTATAGAGCCTTGAGGAATAATCTTTGCAGAACTATTATCTAATCCCGCTTGACTAATATATTCCTCGACACTAGTAATAATGTTATTGTGGACTTCTCCTGATTTTAGCCAAGGGTAATCCTGCTTATTCCAATATTCATTATGATTTCTACTTGGAGTTCCACCTGATTTCATTTCCTTGCTGAACTCTTGTATTGTTCCCATTCTCCAGCCTTCGGGGAGGTTTTCTTTGTCGATGCCATCGACGAAGGTTTTGCGGTAGAGGGCTTGGGCGGTGGCTTCGAGATGCTGAATCATTTGATTGTTGAGACGAATGCGGTTGGTTAGCGTTTCGTATTCTGATACGATTTCACGTTGGCGAGTGATGGAGGGAATGGGGAGTTGCATATCTAACAAAGCGTTCTTATCCAAACCTCCGCGAACATCTGCATCAGTATAAAACCAAGCATTTCTATCAAACTCAGGACGACGGAACCACATCATTAAGTATTCAGGTAATAAAACATTTGGCTCAACCACTTCAAATACAAAATATGCAGGCGAGACAATAATGGGATTATCTTCCACATGCATTGCCATAGGAATCTTCTCGTCTCTGCCAACATGCATCAAGTTACAAGCAAATTGCATCTTTGATACAAGTTTATAAACCGACAAATCAGTTCCAATGACATTTGCAACCGACGGCATAAAATACTTGTCGATATTTATGCCCATCGGTTTCGTAACCTTCAACTCCCGATTACGAACATTCACTTCTCTGATATAGTCGCCTAAACGCTGGTATGTTGTCATTCCTCTATCCTCAATTAATCTGCAATCTCGTCTTATACTTCAATCATAGCAGAAGGGTTAAACCCGTTCGTCAGATGTTCATTATGTGAGATGTAGCCCAGTTGATTGGACATAATGAGCGTGTCTCCTATTTGCGCTTTGATGTTGCGGTGTGAATGACCATATATCCAATAGTTAATCTTGCTATTGGCTATATAATTGCCCAATTCTACCGTGAAAGCACCGTTAATAGTGCTGTTTAGAAATTCTGCAGCTGTGCATAATTGCGTGGGAACATGATGCGTAAGAACGATTATCTTTTTTGCATCACTTTCTGAAACAGCCTGTTTGATAAAAGCAAGACAACGCTCATGTTCATGATTGAAATCATCTGCTGTCAGTAGATGTTCACCATACATGATACGATAGAAGTCGCTGACACTCTGCATTGTCTGGAATGCATTATGTGGCTCTATATTCGACCATAATGTAGAAACAATTATATCAATATCTTCCAGATGCACTATACCGTTGTAGTATGCATGAACATTATGGCGAATCTGTTTGCAGAACCCGTTTGGCATTGAGGACAAGTCATAATATCCGTAAAAGTCGTGGTTGCCTAAGCACGCTATAACCTGGCTGTAATGCTGACTCGCCCAATCCCAGAATTTATATTCGGAATAAGTGTTGCTTTCCGAGTTTGGCAAATCAAGATATGCAGAATCGCCAGCGACAAGCAGAATATCACCTGTTACCTCCAATGGATGTTTTGCAATCCACTGACGATTCTTAGGGAACTCCAAATGGAGGTCGCTGACATATTGGATACGTATGCCGTGTGGTATGCTTTTATTATCTGGATGCATCATCTTTTTCTTCGTTATTTTCTCATTGTAACTTCTCTTATTTTTGCTAATTCTTGCAAGTCTTTGCAAAATTAGCAAGAATTTGCTCGTTTTAGAGTTCATATCCTAACTTCTCAAACAGGTCTTTTAGTTGTTGTTTGCTCTCTTCTTCCTGTTGTAAGAGGTCTCGCATTTCCGTTTGTAGCTGGCGCATTCGGGTGCCGAAGTCTATCTGTTCATCGCGATTGCGGAACTCGATGTACTTACTTGGGACGAGACTCCAGCCTTTTTTCTCTATTTCATCAAGTGTTGCAGAGTAACAATACTCTGGTTCGTCGTGATAGGTCTGTTCATATCCTACTCGTTGCCAGTTGTGGAAGTTCTCGGCTATCTGTTGTATCTGTTCTTGTGAGAACTGGATGTACTTCTTTTCGAACGGTTCTCCCCACTGGCGCAAGTCAATGAACAGCACTTCATCCTCACGGTTGCGATAGCGGACCATCCTGCCGTTCTGCTCTACGGTCCGGGCTTTCTTGTTGTTGTTCAATATCCACAATGTCACGCTGATGTCAGTAGAGTAGAACATATTACGGGGCAGGATGACAATTGCTTCCACCACCTTATTTATTAATAACTGACGACGAATAGCCAGTTCCGTACCGTCACCGCTCAATGCCCCGTTGGCAAGTAAGAAGCCCGCCGTACCATTGACGGAAAGCTTGGAAACGATATTGAGAATCCAACCATAGTTGGCATTGCTTGTGGGTGGTGTCTCATAGCCTGCCCATCGTGGGTCTTCCTTCAGTTCGTTCTCAGCCCTCCACGCCTTTTGGTTGAATGGAGGATTAGCCATGATGAAGTCAGCCTTCAAGTCCTTGTGCTGATCGTTATGGAATGTGTCAGCCGCCATCTCGCCTAAGTTACAGGCAATGCCACGAATGGCAAGGTTCATCTTTGCCAGCTTGTAGGTGGTGTTGGTATATTCCTGACCATATACTGAGATGTCGCGCTTGTTACCATGATGCGCCTCGATGAACTTCATGCTCTGAACGAACATACCACCAGAACCACAACAGGGGTCGTAAATCTTCCCGCGATAGGGTTCAATCATCTCGGCAATCAGGTTGACAATGCTCTTCGGCGTGTAGTATTCACCCTTACCCTTGCCCTCGGCAATGGCAAACTTCCCGAGGAAATATTCATAGACACGACCAATCAAGTCGTTCTCCCTATCCTTGAGCGTATCTATCTTATTGATTTCATCGAGTAGGGCGGCAAGTTTTGTCCTGTCCAGTGACAATCCGGCGTAATAGTTGCTTGGCAATGCCCCTTTCAGCGTAGGGTTGCATTCCTCAACCTTTGCCAAAGCCTTGTCTATCTTGATGGCGATGTCGTTCTGCTTGGCATTCTCTATCAGGAAATCCCATCGGCTTTCCGGTTCCAGATAGAAAACATTCTTTGCGTTATAGAAGACGGCATTATCCGCAAATGCTTCTTTACCGTCTGCCACAAGTTCGCTCCTGCGCTCCGTAAAGCGGTCGTAGGCGTACTTCAGGAAGATAAGGCTCAACACCACATGCTTATACTCCGACGGTTCAACAGAGCCACGCAGTTTGTTGGCCGACTCCCATAGGGCTTCTTCAATTGATTTCTCTTTTATTTGTTTCTTTGCCATAATAATGCAAAGATAAGCATATTTTGTTAAACTTCCTAATTTCTATTGAACAATAAGTCAGATAAACGCTTGTTGTTTCAGCAAAAAACAAAGGATGTTTTATAGTCAAAGAACTTGACAAAAACTTGTCGGGGAAAAGTGATGAAAGAGATGTTAAAATCTGTAAAACATGATTCTTTACTCTTCATTCTTCATTCTTCATTTTGCGAAAAACCAGCTTTCGCACCGCGAAAGGTAAGCTTTGACCGCGCCAAAGACCATGTTTCATCGCCTCAAACATGGTCTTTCGCACGACGAAACGATACCTTTGGCGAGGCGAAACGATACCTTTGGCAGATTTTGATTTTGTAAATCGCCCGTTTACAGTTTTAAATTTGTATAACCATTTGTCGGTCAACGCTTTACAAAAAACCTCAAAAAATGACGTTTTTTCGACCGAGTGACCCTTTTGTTCGCGCAGATGGCCTTTATTTGGGGTCAGAATTCGAATATTATTTGACAGAATTGTCGAAGGCTAATATTCAGTTTGGCGGTGGCAGGAGTAAGGTCTCAGGGTGAGATATGTCGCGGACGATCTTTAGCTAAACATGTTTAAAGTTGTCGATAAATCGCTTGCGATATGATTAAAATAAAACAGACAATCCCCCCAACCGTTCACAACAAATTGGATAGACTGCTCTCATATATCGTCAGACTGATGGTTTGGCTCTCCGGAAGCGCCAGGCTATTGGCACGTCTGCACCTCTGCCAATATGAAGAATGGCAGAAAGGCAAGCCGCTGAAGGTTCTTCTCGTGGGCTACAACGGTGCCAGGAACACCGGTGCCGATGCCCGTGTGGTGGCATTGGTCAGACAACTGGACGAGATGCTGGGAGCCGACAACATTGAGATGACGGTGATGACACTCGACAAGGATAGTGTCAGAGGCTATTTCCCTGACCATGTACGTCAATGGACGTTCACCACCCTGTTCTTCTGGTCGCTTCTTCGTGCCTGCTCCAGTCATCATGTCGCCATCTTGTGTGAAGGTTCCACGCTCACGACGACCTTTGCCAAGGCCCTTTCCGTCTTCTATTGTCAGGCGGCAGGTATCATGAGGCGGCAGGGGAAGCAGGACACCTATTTCATCGTTCGCACGGAGGAGTCCTTGCAGAACTTGAAGGCGTTGGGACTTCCGCCGATGCTCACCATCATGGCGCTTGCCAAGCGGATAGCCAAAAATATCAAGAGGGATTTAAGGTGATACTGAAGTCACTGACGGTTATCAGATGCTGTTTGTATAAGTTTCCGACAGCCTTCTTAAATGTCTTTTTACTAACTTGGAAGCGTTCACGGATATCATCGGCATCGCTTTTGTCACCGAGGTTGCACTTCCCGTCGTGTTCCTTCAGGTATTGCAACAGTTCTTCGGAAAAGTCCAGTGCCTGCTGATGCCCCATCGGCTGGAGCTTCAGGTCAATCTTCCCGTCGGGACGCACCGACTTTATGTAGGCGGTGAGCCGGTCTCCCGTATGAATGTTCTTGAAAATCTCTTCCTCATACGCCAGACCTTGATACTTGTTGTCAATGATGACTTTGAATCCCAGGTCTGTCTTTTGCCAGATCAGGGCATCTACGGCATCGCCTTGCTGGTAGTCTGGAACACGCTGAGACAGGTAGTGCTCAACCTTTGCAGATGCCATGATACGGTAACTCTCCTCGTCGACATGCACATGGACGATGTATGACTTCCCTATTTCCATTCGCATCTTCTGCTCACGGAAAGGACAGAACAAGTCTTTCTGAAGTCCCCATTTCAGGAAAGCACCATACTTGTTGACCCATGCCACTTCCAAGAAGGCAAATTCGCCCACCTTACATAACGGATGTTCGGTTGTCGCGACGAGGCGTTCTTCGGTGTCGAGATAGAGGAACACTTCAATCTCATCCCCGATTTGATAGTTCCTGGGCTGTAATTTCTTCGGCAGAAGAATCTCTCCGGCATCTCCACCGTCCAGATAAAGACCGAAGTCAACTCTCTTCAAAATCGTCAGGCGGTTGTAGTCACCTAATTTCAGTTTACTCATCTTGTAGGTATTTTGATGTTCAGCGAGTTATTTATTCCGAGATAACACCATCTTTCATGTGGATAGTCCTGTCAGTGAGCTTGGCAAGTTCCTCGTCATGTGTCACGATGACAAATGTCTGTCCCAGCTTGTCACGCAGTTCGAAGAACAGCTGGTGTAGTTCGGCTTTGTTCTTACTGTCCAGACTTCCACTTGGTTCATCAGCCAGGACGACGTCAGGGTTGTTCACTAAGGCACGTGCAACAGCCACTCTCTGCTTCTCACCTCCTGAGAGCTGGTTGGGCTTGTGGTCAGCACGGTCTGACAGTCCCATGAGTGCTAACAATTCTTCTGCCCGCTCTTTCGCCTTGTTGCGTGAAACACCGGCGATAAAGGCAGGAATCATGATGTTCTCAATGGCGGTGAATTCAGGCAGGAGCTGATGGAACTGGAAAACAAAACCTATATGCTGGTTACGGAACTCGCTGAGCTTCTTTGTCGAAAGCTGGCTCACGTCGGTTCCCTCGATGATGATATTCCCGCTGTCAGGCTTGTCGAGTGTCCCGATGATTTGCAGCAGTGTGGTCTTACCTGCACCGCTCGGTCCGACGATACTCACCATCTCTCCTTTATTGATATGAAGGTTTATCCCCTTGAGCACCTGAAGGTTTCCGAAGCTCTTAGTTACTTCTTTGATGTCTATCATAAGTTTGGTTTGTTGTTATTTATATTGACTTTCTTGTCTTTAGCAGATTGTGTACCCACTCACGGAACAGGTCGTATGCACTCTGTTCCTCAGTATGCTGAGGCTGTGCGAATGTCATGGAATCCATTGCTTCGCCGAACTGGTCAGGGAAGATAATCATCATGCTTGTCCCGCTGAAGTATTCCGTGAGTTCTTCTGGCAGCCTTTCCATTGCATTCTTATAGGAGACGGTTCCCTTACGGGCCGTCACCACCACGAACATGTGGTCTTCCGAGATGCTTCCTGCCAGACGAGGCAGTTCATTCCAGTGTTCCATTTCATCGTATTCAGCCCGAATACTGGGGTGACGGTTAGAGATAAACTGCTGTATCAGTGTAAGCGTGTCCTCACGTCCGTGGAAGACGACCCTGCAGTCCAGGTTTGTTGCCATGCGGGCAAGTCTGATCAGCCATCTGTAGAAACCGGTCTCAAACTGTGCCCTTGACGGTACGCAGACTTGAATACGGCGTATCGTGTTGAGAGGCTGGCAGATTCGTGCCATGATAATCTGGCGGTTCAGACCGTTGAACAAGCTCTGGTGAAACTCTCCCCAGAACTTTGGAGACACTTCCTTGTGCGAGTGCATGCCGATGATAATCTCTGAAGCCATGAACTCATTGAAAGCATGTTTGATGCCATTGGCTATATTTGCAGCAATACGCACTTGCGTCTGCATCCTCACATCGTATCCAGCCGCATACTGAGTGACCTGGTCCAACAGCTTCTGTCCTTTTTCCTGGTTTATCCGCATGTTCTCGTCGTCATACACCACGTTAAGACTGACCATTCCGCGGTTCAGCCGTTCGTTGCGCATCAAGAGAGCCATGTTAATCAGATTGTTCGCATACTCAGGATACTTCACTGGAATCAGAATCTTTTCATCATCACCATCCTGATTGTCCACTTTAGGCATGTCTTTGTCGCGCAGCACGATTCGCTGGGCAGACCGTTCGGTGACGATGGTTGAGATGATGCAGGTGAAGAGAATCATGATGATTACACCGTTCAGGATGTCATCATTCACGAGGAACTGCCCGGGAGCTATTTCTGTCTTCATTCCCACCATTGCCATAGCGATGGCACCGGCAGCGTGAGCGGAGGTGAGTCCGAACATCATGTGGCCCGACGAGAGAGGGAGTTTAAAGAACATTCCTGCCAGATAGGCAGCGATGGCCTTGCTGAATGTTCCGATGAACACAAACCAGAGTACAATCCAGATGATGGCTCCCCCATGAAAGAGCAGTCTCACATTGATCAGCATGCCGACACCGATAAGGAAATAGGGGATGAACAGGGCGTTACCGATAAACTCGATGCGGTTCATCAATGCCGACATGTGTGGGATATAGCGGTTCAGAATAAGACCGGCAAGGAAGGCACCGACAATCCCTTCTAATCCGATGGCCTCACTGAGGGCAGCACTCATAAACATCATTGACATCACGAAGATGAACTGCATGACGGCATCTGAATAGCGGCGCAGGAACCAGCGGGCAAGTCGGGGTATCAGCACAATTAGTAGTGTGCAATACAAGGAGAACCTTATGACAAACCATATCCAGAAGAAGACACCCCCGGAACCGTTGAGTGCGGAAACAATGGCTGCAAGCGTCACGAGCGCCAGCAGTAGGGAGAGCATAGAACCGCCGACACTCAGTGTCACACTCGGCTTGTTCTGCAGTCCGTATCGTCCGATGATAGGGTAGGCTATCAGAGTGTTGGAAGCCATGAGGCATCCTAATAATAAAGAGGTGGAAACCCCATAGCCCAGGATATAGATTCCCATGAAATAGCTCAGCACAAAGGGGATGAAGAAGGTGAGCAGTCCGAAGGTGGTGATACGGGGGATATTCTTGCGTACTCCTTCCATGTCCATTTCCAGAGAGGCAAGGAACATAATATAATAGATTCCGACTTTCCCGAAAAGTTCAAAGGAATCGTCACGCTCAAGGATGTTCAGTCCATACTTTCCAATCAACACACCAGCCAGTACCATTCCGATGAGGTGCGGAATACGCAGCTTTCCCATGATGATAGGGGCAAAGAGAATGATTAGCAGCACGACGAAGAAAATCAGCGTGGGGTCAGTGATGGGGAAGTAATGTGACAAATCTGGCATGTGTATAGTCGATGTATAGGTTTCGAATCAAGTGCAAAGGTACACAAATTATTTGAGAATATGATAAATGAAAGGAGTTTTTATGCGACTGATTATTGGGCAATGTGATTTGGAAAGTTGACATAAGCCACACAAAAAACGACAAAACAAGTAAAAAATCTGTCAGAAAGGTCAGTAAATCAGCAGAAAATTGTAATTTTGCACCGTCAAATAAGAATGATATATTCATTAAACATTAATTCAGAAGAAAATGAAAGTAGCAATTGTAGGAGCGAGTGGAGCAGTAGGACAGGAATTCCTCCGTATTCTCGCAGAACGTGATTTCCCCATTGACGAGTTGGTATTGTTTGGCAGTGAGCGCAGTGCAGGCCGAAAATACAGTTTCAAAGGGAAGGATTATGAGGTGAAACTATTGCAACACAACGACGACTTCAAAGATATAGACATCGCTTTTGTTTCTGCCGGAGGCGGTACGTCCAAGGATTTTGCAGAGACTATCACGAAGTATGGTACGGTGATGATCGACAACAGCAGTGCTTTCCGTATGGACGATGATGTTCCCCTTGTCGTTCCGGAGTGCAATGCAGAGGATGCGCTGAATCGTCCTCGTGGCATTATTGCCAATCCCAACTGCACTACGATTATGATGGTGACCGTATTGCAGCCCCTTGAGCAGCTGAGCCATATCAAGCGTATCCGTGTCTCTTCCTATCAGAGTGCCAGTGGTGCCGGTGCTGCTGCAATGGCAGAGTTACAGCAGCAGTACAAGGAACTGGTGAACAACGAACCTGTGACCGTCAAGAAGTTCCCTCATCAGTTGGCTTATAATGTGATTCCTCAGATTGATGTGTTCACAGATAACGGCTACACCAAGGAAGAGATGAAGATGTTTAATGAGACTCGCAAGATCATGCATACTGATGTCCGTTGCTCTGCTACGTGTGTGCGTGTCAGTTCTCTGCGTAGTCATTCAGAGAGCGTTTGGATTGAGACAGAGCGCCCTATCAGTGTTGAGGAGGCTCAGAAAGCCATCGCTGCTGCCCCTGGCTGTTCGTTGGTCGACGATCCGGCAAATCTTATCTATCCGATGCCGCTTGACACTGCCGGAAAGGATGACGTCTTTGTTGGTCGTGTACGTAAGGATCTGGCTGAAGACTGCGGTCTGACTCTTTGGTTGAGTGGAGACCAGATCCGCAAGGGTGCCGCTTTGAACGCTGTACAGATTGCCGAATACTTGATAAAGGTTGGCAATATCAAATAAACAGTCTTTTTTTCATCTCCTCATGCTGACGGTATGTTCACGCTGGCATGAGGAGATTTGTTTTTATCCATAAGAATCGGTTCGGGATTTAACTTACATTCATCTTTCTTTTTTGATGTATCTTTTTAGGAGTCAGCAGTTGCTTTGACCCCTCAAAGCACTTGATTCATCAAAAAACTGCACGTTTAAACTTAGTTTTTTTGCCCTTCAGTGAAAAAGTGAGCAAATATTTGGAAAAAACGGACAAAGCTAATTGTAGAAAAATCATCACCTTTGTAAAAAATATCCAATGAAATGAAAAAGAGCATAATAGTACTGCTGACAATTGCGGTTGCCATGAGCAGTTGTAATAAAAAGGAGCAGAAGCAAGTGAAGCCATCTGTCCGTGTCGAGACAGAAGTTATTTCGGATCATGCAGGCCGGGCGGGTCGAAGTTACGTGGGAATAGTTGAAGAACGTGAGGGTACGGCAGTCAGCTTTACAGGGATGGGTGTCGTGAAGCGTGTCTTTGTTAATGAGGGACAGCCCGTAAGGCGCGGTCAGCTGATAGCAGAGATGGATGACACGCAGGCTCGTAATCTGCTGTCGGGTGCCGAAGCCTCTATGACACAGGCCAATGATGCTTTAGAACGGATGAAGATGCTGCATGACAACGGCTCGCTGCCTGAGATGCAGTGGGTTGAGGTGCAGAGTCGTGTGGCACAGGCAAGGTCGCAGTTAGCTGTGGCACGGAAAAACCTGTCCGACTGTCGGTTGGTTGCACCGGTAAGCGGCATTGTAGGACGCAAGCAGGTGGGAGCCGGAGAGACAGCTTTGCCCTCGCAGGCGGTGGTGACAATCCTTGACATCAGCAGCGTGAAGGTGAAAGTGTCCGTTCCGGAAACCGAAATCAACTCCATCACTTCTTCGACTCCCTCAACAATAAGGGTTGAGGCTATCGACAGGCAATTTGCCGGAGGTTATATAGAAAAAGGTGTTCAGGCAGATGCCCTGACACATACTTACGACATTCGCATTCGGGTGAACAATCATGGACACAGACTCTTGCCGGGCATGGTTGCCAATGTCAGCTTCAATACGGCTGGGAACGATTCTCCTGGTGGTAAGTTGCTGCCTTTCAATGCTGTGCAGAAGTCGGCTGAAGGTTCTTTGTATGTCTGGACTGTAAGCAAAGACAGCACGGTACATCGTGCCAAAGTGGATGTCGGTGCCACAAGTGGAAACCGCATAGCCATCATCGGTGGACTGAAAAACGGTCAGCGTGTCGTCACCGAAGGTTATCAGAAGTTGAGTGAGGGAACGAAAGTAGTCTATTAATCGATAATCCGTAAGAACAAATGAATAGGGATATGTCTTGGCTCATGTGGCCATTGGAGCATTATTCGATTACGCTGCTTATCATTATCATCCTGTTTTTCCTGGGTATTTTCGGTATGTATGATATGCCGAAAGACGAGTTTCCTCATGCCACGATTCGTCAGGGAGTGGTGGTTGCGGTCTATCCCGGAGCCACAAGTGAGGAGGTGGAGCAGCAGGTGGCTCGTCCGTTGGAGCGCTATCTCTTCACTTATAGTGAGGTGAACCGGACGAAGACCACCACGACATCACAGAACGGAGCCTGCATCGTCATGGTGAAACTCAACGACGATGTAAACAACAAGGATGAAGTATGGAGTAAGATAAAACATGGCTTGAATTCTTTCAAGTCGTCACTGCCTACTGGCGTCTTGGCAGTTGTCGTCAACGATGACTTCGGAAACACCAGTGCATTGCTGGTGGCTATCGAGAGCAGCCAGCGAACCTATCGTGAACTGAAAGATTATACCGACCAGCTGAGCGACCGGTTGCGGCGTATTCCTTCGGTGGCCAATGTTAAGTTGTTTGGTGAGCAGAAAGAGCAGATCTCACTGTATATCGACCGTCAGCGCCTACAGGCATACGGCATAGGGCAGCAGATGCTTTTCAGTCGTCTGCAGGCTGAAGGTATTACGACAATGAGTGGCAGCATCAGCGACGAAGATCAGCAGATACCTATCCATATTGAGAGTACGGAGAACTCACAAGAGGAAATCGCCAACCAGATTATCTACAGTGACATCTCCACAGGCAAAGTGGTGCGGGTGAGAGATCTGGCACGAGTGGTACGCGAGTATGAGCCTCTTTCGAGCCGTATCGAACAGGACGGGCATCCCTGTCTGCTGCTGTCGATGGAGATGACACCTGGGAATAACGTCGTTCAGTATGGTAAGGAAATCGATGAGGTGCTTCAAGCGTTTCGTACAAACGAGTTGCCTGCAGATGTCAAGATAACCCGTATAGCTGACAAGCCGAAAGTGGTGGCAGAGAGTGTCAGTTCATTTCTTCGTGACCTCATCATCTCTATGGTCATCATCATCCTTGTCATGATGGTGCTGTTTCCCATCCGTTCTGCCATCGTTGCATCCATCACCATTCCGCTGAGCACCTTCGTCAGCGTCTCCATCATGTATATGGTGGGCATCGAACTGAACATCGTCACGCTGGCGGCACTCATTGTCGTCTTGGGAATGATAGTGGATAATAGCATTGTGGTTATCGACGGTTATCTGGAATACCTTGGCAAGGGCTTTAAGCCGAATGATGCTGCCATCGAATCAGCCCGCCAGTATTTTATGCCGATGATGCTTGCCACAATCTGCATCTGTGCTATCTTCTTCCCATTCCTTCTGACCATGAAGGGAATGTTCCACGATTGTCTTGAAGACTTCCCGTGGACCATCACCATCAATCTGATGGTATCGCTCATCCTTGCCGTTACGGTGATTCCCTTCCTTGAAGTTCACATCATCAAACCTGATAAGGTCACTACAGGAGGCAATGTCATCACGAAATGGGTGCAGTCCACTTACAACCACGTTCTTGACCTGACATTCCGTCATCCGTGGCTGACGATGTGCTTTGGATTAGCTGTCATCCTGTTGTCAATGCTCATAGTCCCCACTCTGAAGATACGACTGTTCCCGTATGCCGACCGCGACCAGTTTGCCGTTGAGATATTCCTTCCTGATGGTAAGGGACTGCATGAGACGGAGACTATCGCTTCCACTGTGCATGAAGCCCTGCAAAAGGACGACCGTATCACGAGCATCACAAGCTTCATCGGTTGTTCATCCCCGCGGTTTATGGATGCGTATGCCCCTCAGATGGCAGGTAGTAATTACGCACAGTTCATTGTAAACACAAAGTCAGACAAGGCGACGCTCGAGCTGTTGGCAAAGTATCAGCCTCAGCTTAGCGAGTCTTTCCCCGATGCATACGTGAAATTCAAGCGTCTTGACTATCTGGAGGTTCCCGAACTGGAATACCGCTTCTATGGCGAAGACCTCGACTCCCTGCATGCCGTGGCAGAACGGCTGATGGAACGCATGCGTCCGATGCCTGAACTTGAATGGGTGCACACCGACTATTTCCAGCCTTATCCCATTATCAATGTACGGCTCGACCCTGTGACATCGGCTCAGCTTGGCATCACACGCACCACGGCTCAGCTGGCTCTCAGTGCTACATCGAGCGACCTGCGGGTCGGTCAGCTCTGGGAAGGCAACTACGAATTACCCATTGTCGTGAAAGATGATGCAGACATGACCTTCTCGGATATCGAGAATCTGGGTATCTCGTCTCCGCAGACCATGCTCTCTTCACCTATTAATTCAGGTAATACCACTGTTCCCTTACGGCAAATAGCACAGGTGAGACCTTATTGGAGTGAAAGCCGTATCCTGCACAGGGGCGGTGAGCGTTGTATCACCGTGACAGCTCAGTTTGCCCAAGGTGTCTACACTGCACCTGTGGAAAAGCGCATTGCCGAGATTATGCAGCACGAGATTCAGCTGCCCGACGGCGTACGCTGTGAGGTAGGTGGAGAAATAGAGTATGGTGATGAGGCCATGCCACAGATTATCGGTGGTATCGTCATTGCTATGATCATCGTCTTCTTCTTCCTGTTGTTCAATTTCAAGAAGTATGGCATTACCACAGTCTGCATGGCTGCCCTTGGACTGATGACTCCGGGTGCGCTCATCGGTCTCGGCCTGATGAATCGTGCATTGGGACTGACTTCTATCTTCGGACTTATCACGCTCATGGGTATTATTATGCGCAATGAGATACTTATCTTTGAACATGCCAACGACTTGCTGAAGAAGTACATCTTGGAACATGGCGACTGGACGAAAGATCGCAAGGCTTATAATGAAGCTGTCCGTCAGGCAGCATACGATGCCGGAAAGCGGCGAATGGTTCCCATCTTCCTTACCACTGCCACGACAGCAGTCGGCGTGGTACCCATGATTATTGCACAGTCCAGTTTCTGGATGCCCGTGGGAGTTACCATTTTCGCCGGTGGTATCGGAACGCTCATTCTCGTGGTGACCATTTTGCCTGTCGTATATTGGAAAGTATCGTTGAAATAGTCTAAACCCTCATTTAATTGAAATATAAGAAGAACAATGAAAAAATATAGCATAGCCTTCATCCTTTTCCTTTTGACTGTCTCCTCGCTTGCGCAGGTTGCCGATCCGATTACTGAGCAGAAAGAGAGTGAGGGACGGTCATTGTCTCTTTCGCAGTTGCTCGACTCTGCACGTCTCAATAACATTGAGATGCGAAACGCCCGGAGAAGCATTGAAACGGCGCAGTTCCAGCGCAAGGAAGCTTTCACTAAGTATTTCCCGAATATCAGCGGGACAGGCATGTGGTTCAATGCGAACCGTGGCATGGCAAAGACAAACATAAATCCCAGTGAGGTGATTCCCGAATCGCTGACTCCTATGCTTGCCCAGATGTTTCCTCCCGAAGCTTTGGCAGCCTTGGCCAACCCTGTCAGCATAACAATGATGAAGAATGGTACCATTGCAGGTATCAATGCCGTCCAGCCCGTCTTTGCCGGCGGACAGATTATCAATGGTAATAAGCTGGCAAAGATTGGAGAAGAAGCAGCCTGTCTGCAACTGGAGCTTTCTGAGAATGAAGTGGAGAAGACAGTGGAGCAGTATTTCTGGCAGATTGTATCCCTTCAGGAAAAGATTAAGACCATTCAGGCTGTCGAAGCTATGTTGAACAGTCTTCACAAGGATGTCGATGTAGCGGTCCGTGCCGGAGTAGCCATGCGCAATGATCTGCTGCAAGTGGAATTGCGTCAGAACGAGATAGAGAGTCAGAAGTTAAAGCTTAATAATGGCATCAGCATTGTCAGGATGCTTCTGGCTCAGTATTGCGGGCTCAGTGAAACTGATTTTACATTAGGCTACTCGACAGAAACGACCTCACCCGTTCCTCTGAAACAAGACCATCAGCAGGCTCTGTTAGTTACGCCCGAATACCAGTTGCTTGGCAAACAGGTCGAGGCAGCCGCACTTCAGAAGAAAATGACGGTCGGACAATATCTTCCCACTGTTGCCGTAGGAGCGGGTTACAACTATCATAATCTGATGGAAAACAATCGTACGTTTGCTATGATTTTCGCTACAGTCAGTGTCCCTATCAGTGACTGGTGGGGAGGTTCGCACGCCATTAAGCGCAAGAAGATGGAATACATGAAGGCTGTTGATGAACAGCAAGATAAGTCGGAATTGCTGAAGATCCGGATGCAGAACGCATGGAACAGCGTGAATGAGAGTTATCAGCTGCTTCAGATAGCCCATCGTAGCATTGAACAGGCAGAAGAGAATCTCAGACTCAACCGCGACTATTATAAGGCAGGAACCATCAAGATGTCCGACCTGCTGGAAGCCCAGCTGCTCTATCAGCAGTCGTTTGACAAATGCACGGATGCGTGGGTGGACTACCAGAACAGGTTGTTGGAATACAAACAGTCTGTAGGTCAGTAATCATCCATAATCTCCAAGAACTGTTCATCTTGTCGGTTAGATTTACTAATTTGTTGAAAAAAAGGATGGTTTTATAGAAAAATAGTTGCGTTAATGGAAGTAAATCGTTATTTTTGCAACAATTATAACTACTGACATGCAAGATTTACTCAATCTATATGCTCCCATTAGCCTTGAGGATATGAGGGAAATACGCCTCATGAATCGTATTGACACCAAGTTTGTCACGACGGTTCCAGTCTTGATGCAGCTTCTCGAAATGGCTAAAGACGACTACTGGGCGCAGGAGATAGACGGTGAACGGAACCTGGCTTATCAGACTACCTACTTTGATACGCTGGACTATAACATGTATTATGTCCATCAGAGCGGGCATACCAACCGCCAGAAACTTCGCTTCCGCACATACGTCAGTTCCAATCTGCAGTTCATGGAAGTGAAGACAAAGAACAATCATGGACGGACGAAAAAGAAACGCATGAAAGTGGTTGATACTGATATTACCGACAGTGAAAAGCTAAACTTCCTTCAAGAACATCTTCGCTATAATCCTGATGAACTGCGACCGGCAATCGCGAATAGTTTCAATCGTATCACGCTGGTCAATAAGGGGAAAACCGAGAGGCTGACGATTGACACCGACTTGCAGTTCAATAACCTTGTTACAGGCACGAAGCGAAACATGGGGAAACTTGTAATAGTAGAACTGAAGCGCGACGGTCTCTGCTATTCGCCTGTTCTTGAGATGCTTCGTCAGCTTCGTGTGTTCCCTCATGGGTTCAGCAAGTATTGCATGGGGTCGGCGCTGACCAACGATGAACTGAAAGTAAACCGTTTCAAACAGAAGTTGCGCGATGTTGAGCGCATCGTCAGAACTCGAGTATAATAATCTGTAGTCTAACTAAACAATAATAGAACATAATAGCATTATGGACATTCAGCAATTCTTCACCGATGAATTTATCGAAATGGCGGTTCGTTTCATTATCTGCACCGCATTCAACTGGCTCATCATAGACCGTTTGTATTACCAGAAAAGCAAGCGCCGGGACTTTTATTTCACGTTCCTGCTCACGAGCATTGCCATTTTCTTCCTGGTGTTCTACATGATCTTCGGTCTCGACAAGCTTGGCGGAAAGACCTCAATGGGTATCGGTATCGGTCTTTTCGGTATCTTCTCTATCATGCGTTACAGAACCGATGCTATGCCTGTGAGAGAGATGACCTATCTCTTTGTCATCATCTCCTTGTCTGTCATCAATGCTATTGCCAGTTCTGTCACCCCCGCAGAGATAATCGTCACCGACTTTGTTGTGGCATTCTCCGTGTGGATCTGTGAGAAACGACTGCATATCCAGTATAGTAAGTTGGTGCAATACGACCGTATCGAGTTGGTCAAGCCTGAACGGTATGAAGATCTGAAGAAGGATATAGAGCAGCGTTTGGGCTTGGATGTTATCAAGATTGAAGTGGGGGCGGTTGACTTCTTACGTGACATGGCCGTTATTCGTGTATATTACAGAAACACCCGTGCTCATTCCAGTTCCGTTGATCACAAGTTGAAATTTACAAAAGAAGATTTGACAACAGTATAACCATAACTGATATAAAGAATGAAAAAGCTGTTTTCCTTATTTGTTTTGCTGATGGTTGCCGTTGGCGGCTATGCTCAGAGTGATGATTTCGGGATTTATTCTACACTCTCTGTAGAGAAGAAAATCGACAAGAAGGCAAGTGTCGGTGTTGAGGCAGAAATGCGTACGCGAGAGAATCTATCTACTTTCGACAGATGGTCAATAGGTGTTGACGGGAGCTACAAGCTGACCAAGTGGCTCAAGGCATCTGCCGGATATACACTTCTTTATGATAACAATGAGAAGACAACCTATAAGACAAAGATACTCAACGATGTCGAGACGAAAGTTCCTAATAAATATGTGAAGTATTGGGGGATTCGTCATCGTTTCAATGTGTCATTGACAGGAAATGTGGACATCGGCGACTTCAATGTCTCTTTGCGTGAGCGCTGGCAATACACCTATCGTCCGTCGAAGACCGTCCCCGAAAGGTATGATTACGATGATGAGGAGATGGATGGAAAGGAAAAGACCTATAACGGAAAGGGAAAGAATGTGTTACGTAGCCGTCTTCAAGTAGAATACTCGAAGAAATCTTTTCCGCTGAAACCATTTGCCAGTGTGGAGCTGCACAATTCATGGCCGGTAGAGAAAGTGCGCTTTATCGTGGGTGCCGACTGGAAAGTGACAAAGCAGAGTACTATCGGGCTTAACTATCGTTACGACCGTATGTATGATGACGGCGATGACAAGAAGCCTAACATGCATGTGCTTCATGCAACTTATAAGTACAAGTTCTAAGATACGGTTCGCTGAAAGAATACGCCTGTTTGCTGAAATGTTTTCCGCATACAGGCTTTTATTTATAACTTTGTACCATCAAAAAAGTCAAAACATATAAAATGAAGAAGACAGCCTGGATATTAACGGCAGTGATGACATTGTTGTGTCAGACGACAATAAAGGCTCAGACCCTGAATGTACAGAAAGGAACAGTAACATATCAGATACCTGCCGGACAAGTTGGCGACATGACGTTCAATGATGGTACTACTCTTACGATATTGGATTATGTGTACAAAATAGATGACATCAGCAAGGTGTTTATTGATAATAGTGAAATTAGCGATAATTTAGTTACAGTTAAGTATCAAGGCACCTCCGCTGATGTCTGTATGCCAGGAAGTCTGGCAAGCCTTCTCTCCGTAACCGTTACAGACGGTCATGTCAGTATTATTCAGAGTGCTTCGGTGACAGAAGAGATTACATACGTGCTGAGCGGATCGAGTGATAACGGCTCTTTTTATATGGATGGTGAACTGAAGGCGAGCATCGTGCTGAACGGATTGACACTGAATAACCCCGTCGGTGCAGCCATCAATATCCGTGACGGGAAACGTATCTCCGTGGAACTTGCCGACGGAACAGTCAACACGCTGACAGACGGCGTGAACGGTTCACAAAAGGCATGCTTTGCCGTGAATGGACATACCGAATTCAAGGGAGGCGGTACGCTGAATCTTACAGGAAACACTGCCCATGCCTTTTGGGGGGATGAGTATGTGGAACTGAAAAAGACAGTTGGCACCATCAATGTGCTGGGAGCAGTAGGTGATGGTTTCAATGTAAACCAGTACTTCTTCATGAAGGGTGGAACAGTCAATATCAATAAAGTAGGTGATGACGGAATTCAGGTCACCGCTACGGATGACGAGACTGATGAAGACAATGGAAAGCTGATGATAAACGGTGGTAGTCTGACTATCGGGGTTACTGCTACGGCAGCCAAGGCATTAAAAGCCGATTCTCTTGTGGGCATCTATGATGGAGACATTACCCTGAAAGGTACCGGTGGCATGGAGGTCGTAAACAACGATCCTTCCTATTGTGCAGGTGTGAAGACCTTGGACTTCTATCAGAAAGGCGGTCAGCTGAGCATTACGATGACAGGAACAGCAGCCCGAGGCATTACCGCCGATGTGATTACCGTGGATGGAGGTACGCTTGACATCACGAATAGCGGTGCCGGCCAGTCGGCAACATCAGATTCCTATACTGCCAAAGGACTGAAGGCTGATACGAATATCGCACTTAATGGAGGTACCATTACAATAGCCATGTCGGGAACCGGTGGCAAGGGCATTAAGAGTTCAGGCACCTATTCGCAAGGTATGGCAGATGGAACAGGTCCGGCTCTCACCGTCAGCACAACAGGTAGTTCGCTTTCCGGGTCGGGTTCCGGCTCTGGAGGTGGCTGGGGCGGCTGGGGTGGCCATCCGGGTGGTCACGGAGAACAGTCGAATAGCGGCTCGTCTGCCAAAGCCATCAAGGTGCAGGGAAAGGCTGTTCTCTATGGCGGAGAGACCACGGTGACGACAAAGACCAATGGCGCTGAGGGACTGGAATCGAAGACAAGCATCGAAATAGAGGGTGGAAAGCATTATCTCCAGTGTTATGATGACTGCATTAACTCAAGCGGTAACATCTATTTCAATGGCGGTGTCACCATCTGCTATTCTACAGGGAATGATGCCATAGACTCTAATGCCGGGAAAAAGGGGGCAGTGACCATCGGTGACGGTGTGGCATTTGCCTACACGTCCAAAGGGGCTCCAGAAGAGGGATTCGACTGTGATAATAACAGTTATATCAGCATCACAGGCAAAGGGACAGCTATTTCTGCAGGAGGCAGCCAGGGCGGTGGCGGCGGCTGGGGCGGTTCCAGTAGCGGCAATACCATCTCTAATGCCTCTCAGGGCTATGCCTTTGTGACCAGCAGCATTTCTTATGCGGCAAACCGTTATTATACGCTGGCTGATGCATCGGGTAACAATCTCGTTACTTACAGCTTCCCGACATCGCTTTCAAGCACCCTTGGACTCTTCACGGCCAATGGCATGAAATCGGGCAGCACCTATACGATTAAGTATAGCACAACCGAGCCCACCGATGCCGAGACAGCCTTTCATGGACTCTATCTTGGCAGCTCAGCCAAGGGAACGACGAATGTCACTTCGTTTACCGCGAAATAAGGTTAAGCTTCTCATTCACAAGTTAGTAGTTTTTCGTTGACATTTGCTATCTTTTTAGATGAAAGATTTCAAATAAAAAGCCTTTTCCGAACTCTACAGCGAGTAAGGAAAAGGCTTTGTTTGTTTTATAGGTTTTGCATTCCCTTTCGTGGGAACAACAATCGGTGATTAGAAGTTGATTCTTTCAGTCAGCAAGATGTAGCCAACGCGACGCTTCATGCCTGTTTGTCCTTCATAGTCTTCGTCCAGGAAGTTGTGCAATGGCATGGAGAACTGGAGGGTGAGAAGACTATTGTCCTTGTCCCTTACAAGCCCTGCACTGATGTCAAGGCCAAAACCGCCCTTCAATCTCTTCTTGTTCGTGTCTGCTACTCTTCCGCCACAACCGGTTACTGCATCGTAGAATGCGCCAATCTCCACACGGTTCTTTTCAGTACCGAAGACGATACCTGCACGGGGCTGGAAGTAGAATCCGCGTAAATTGTCGCCTGTTTCCTTGAATACGATTTCCTGGCTTTTGAAGAATGCACCGGCATAGCAACCTACTACAGCAGGTTTATACGATGCGTCAATACCAATGGCATAGTCGCCAATGTGCTTGAAAGGATTACTGAAAGCACGATAGTATGGGTTGCGGATGTCGGTCAAGCCGTCAAATCCCTTTTTCTGAAAACCGATGGGGAAAACGAGGTCTGTGCTGGGAATGATGCGGTCTGCCCATTTCTTGGCGTCAGATTCCTTGTCATCAAAGGCAAACGACAATAATAATTCCTTTGCTATGCTTTCCAGACTACTGGCAAAATAGTTGGTTGACCATGCACGTGTATTCAAAGTCCAACTACTCTCTTCTTGTGCAGCTGCATTGGCTGTAGACAAGATTGTCACGATGGTGAGTACTAAAAGCTTTTTCATATTCTTATGTCTGTATTAATGAACATTATGTTTCCTTAACGAATGCAAATGTACATGATTTATTTCTATTGTGCAAAAAAACTGTTATTTATTTTAACTTCTCCCCATCTCCCTACCAAATAGAGGGAGCAAGAAGTAAAAGGCGAGAGGCGTGGCTTAAATAGTTTTCATGTTAAGTCCTGTTTCGTAATCAATAAGATTGACAAAAACTTGTCGGGGAAAAGTGATGAAATAGAGGTTAAAAAGTGTAAAAACCGATTCTTCATCCTTCATTCATCATTCCTAATTTTGCGAAAACTTAGCTTTCGCACCGCCAAACATAAACTTTGACCGCCTCAAAGGTCATGTTTCGTCGCCTCAAACATAACCTTTCACACGACGAAACGATACCTTTGGCGAGGCGAAACGATACCTTTTGCAAATTTTGATTTTGTAAATCGCACATTTACAGTTTTAAATTCGTGTAACCATTTGTCGGTCAATATTTTACAAAAAACCTCAAAAAATGGCGTTTTTTCGACCGAGTGACTCTTTCGTTCGCACAGATGCCCTTAATTTGGGGTCAAAATTCGAATATTATTTGACAAATTCCCATTTATCCGAATGCGCAATCCGGGTGTAGCGCCCCCAGGCATTTGAATGCCCCACAGCAATAATTGTTCTGCCGAATGCGCCCCTGAAAGGGGCAATGAGCTACCAGCCTAGGCAACACCCTGGGGGAACAGGGAACAAAACAGGCTGCGCCCAGACAGGGCAAAAGCATCACACGTCATATAACACCCAAGGCGTTGCCCTGGGCTATTTGATTGTTGGCTTTTCAGGCCGCCGATGCACGGGCGCATTGTTGATTAATCCCAATCTGCGATATGATTGATTGGTTCCGTGAACAGAAGGATTCCAGAGACGGCAGATAGGGGACGATTACCAAAGAGGATGCCGATGGCAGCAGACAGGAGAAAGTTAGCAGAGAAATAATACCGTAGACACCAGACAGGGGGCGGTTAGCAAGGAAAGAATGCAGTTAGGCCGTTTGCAAAGAGGATGCCAGCGGCATCGGACAAAGGTAGCCAGCCATACAGAAAAGCCTTTAGGTTTTTCGAAATGGCTGGTATGAGGTTGCCCTAAAGAATACAGCCTGCCCTTGGGTAGGCGACATTGTTTAATCTTGTCCCTTACCTAAAGGCAAGGTATAAAATGGGGGTGTCGCTCTCACCAGCCATTTCGCAGTCCCCAGGGGGACAGCTGTATGGCTGGCTACCTTTGTCTAATGCCTGACGGCATTTATTCCGGTGAGAAACAATCCATATCTATCATCTTACGGCATTTCATTTATCAAAACGCAACTCTAATCTGGTTGCCTTGCGGCATTTATTTCGGTGAAAAACAACACATATCTATCATCTTGCGACATCTCTTATCTCAAAACACGAATCTAATCTGGTTGCCTATTGGCATTCAATAATAATAAATCTCAATTACTCGAAATCCACGTCAGTTTCCGCCATAAGCCCTCCAACGGACCACGCTGGTGACTGCTGAACCATAA
>Ga0247611_10001098_pt1 | contig 50062 bp, 45 predicted proteins | sample 177DNAGHGhighgp2_FD_192422 | JGI IMG/M metagenome (GOLD analysis project Ga0247611, IMG submission 192422) | Sheep rumen microbial communities from Palmerston North, Manawatu-Wanganui, New Zealand - 1770 DNA GHGhigh gp2 | ecosystem: Host-associated > Mammals > Digestive system > Stomach > Rumen... | reverse complement strand
GGATAATAACGAACTGCCACCTTGCAACAGACGCATGTACTTTAAAAGGTCTGAATACTCATGTTTCTTTCTTCTTGACATAATAAACCCCGAAAGTATTTTGTCTAACTTTCGGGGTTCACTTCACAATTGGTTGCTCACTTCTGTTTCACATCTTTATTTTACGTCCCTTGAAGGATAAGACGGATGCTTGTTATTGCTGCTGTTGAGGCTGCTGAGGCTGCAGAGGCATACGTGGGCGTCCGAATGGGTTTCCGCCTGGTCTTCCGAATGGACCGCGATTTGGCTGAGGAGGAGCCAGATTGATACCATACGACAAGATAGTATTATCACCATAGACGTTAATGTTGATAAACTGATTCGTCCTATCGTCATAATACACCTTCATCTCGTCCTCATCCATTCTCAGACATCTTCCATAAGCCATATCCAGCAACTCGCATACAGTCTGGAAATGATCCTTTGGATAAGTGTAGCGAGCAAGGAACAATTTGTGATTGACGAAAATCACATCAATCGACGTAGGCGTAGGTTTTCTGTTCTCGTTCTTCGACTTGATGTGATACATGTCTCTGAATTCACCCGAACGTTCGTATTTCACACCTGCTTCGTTCCATGCCTCAAACACTTTCTGTTCATCAGAACCGAGCACCATGCCAAATACCTCGTGCGAAATCTGCGCAGAAGCCATCATTGTTGATAGCATAACCGCTAGTAATAACAGTGTTCGTTTCATAACTCAATAATTTTTAGGTTCTCAAATATTGTTAGGTTCTCTTTTTTGGTACTAAGTCATCTTTACACCGCAAATATACTAAAAAAAGTTCATAGCCAAACAAAAAACGAAAAAAAATCAAAAAAAATGCAAAAAAACTTAGAACACACCCCCTTATATTCAAAACGTATATGACAACAGCATGTGAAATGCAGCTTTTTATTCTCCACTTTAACTTCCATTTCAGCTCCCCCATAAACTTCATTTCCTCATATTTCCGACTCTTTCCCTCTATTTTTTCACATAATTATTCCATCAACCCCCTATCCTCTTACCTTTTTTTACTAACTTTGCTCTCGGAATCTAAAAACAAGTGCGTATGAAACGAACTGCTTTGCTGATAATCCTATATCTTATGTGTCATGTGGCGCACGCTGCAGATATTGTGTGGTTTGACGGCACGAATCCTATCACCTATAGCATCCCCAAAGAAGTAGAGCCTGTGGTGAAGATCGCGCTTGACATGTGGAAGAGCGATATGCAACAAGTGACGGGCATGACTCCCCTGGCTTCTTCAAAGGGCACAATCAAAGTGGTGCAGAGTCGGGGCGTTGCAGACGGTTTCCGCATTTATGTGAAAGGGAAGCAGATCATCGTAGAGGGACACGGCGGACGAGGCATGGCTTATGGACTTTTGGAACTCTCGCGTTTAGCAGGAGTATCCCCATGGATATGGTGGGGCGATGTGGTACCCGAGACGAAAACACGCCTTACGCTCGACACTCGTTTCACTACTGAGCAGCAACCCAGCGTCACCTATCGAGGCATATTCCTGAACGATGAAGACTGGTCGTTGCGTGTATGGAGCAGTTCTAATTTTGAACCAGCAACCAAGGGAACCATCGGTGTGCAAACCTACAAGAAGATATTTCAACTACTACTCCGTCTGCGAGCCAACACCATTTGGCCGGCCATGCATGAAGGCACCACAGCCTTCTTCAAGATACCAGGAGCAAAAGAAATGGCAGACAGCTGTGGCATCTTTATCGGTTCCTCCCATTGCGAACCTATGCTCAGAAACAATGTAGGCGAATGGGACGTGAGAGAACGTGGCAACTTCAACTACCGGACCAATCGCGAAGCAGTCCAGACATATTGGGTGGAACGATTGCAAGAAGTGAAGCATTCCACGAACAACCTGTTCACCATCGGCATGCGAGGCATTCACGACAGTTCGATGGAGGGCTATCGAACCGATCAGGAGAAATTCGACGGACTGCAACAGGTGATTAATGACCAACAGGAACTGCTGAGAAAGCATGTTGGCGATCCGTCCAGACAGATGCAAGTATTCGTACCCTACAAGGAAGTGCTACAACTCTATGAAAAAGGATTACAAGTACCCGACTATGTCACACTCATGTGGTGCGACGACAACTATGGCTACATGACACGCCTCTCCGACGCAGACGAACAGAAGCGGACAGGAGGAGCTGGAGTCTATTACCACCTGAGCTATTGGGGACGTCCCCACGACTATCTGTGGCTGACCACCACTCAGCCAGGACTCATTTACAACGAAATGCGACAAGCATACGACCATCACGTCCGCAAACTATGGATAGCAAACGTACACGACCCAAAGGTGGCAGGCTACGACCTCGAACTGTTTCTCGATATGGCTTGGAACATCAATTCCGTCAAGGGAACGACGATTACCAGTCACTACAAGGCTTGGCTTATACGTCAGTTCGGCAAAGCAGTCGGTGAGAAACTCTTCCCGGCGATGCATCAGTTCTACCGGCTTTGTGGAATCCGGCGACCCGAATTTATGGGCTGGACACAAGTCGAACTCGACAGGAACAAATACAATCGCGGACTCTCACCCGTAACCGACATTCCACTCACTCCCCAAGAGGCAGCCGTCCGTCTTGCCGACTTCGAGCAAGTCAAAACCGTTGTTCAGGAATGTCGTGAAGCGATACGCCCCGAACTGAAGGACGCCTACTTCGCAGCCATCGAATACCCAGTATGCGCAGCAGCAGCCATGAATCGTAAAATACTCAGCGACTCAACAGAAAGCCACCAAGCATACGAAGAAATCCAATCGCTCACCCGTCAATACAATCAGCTACAAGGAGGCAAATGGCGAGGTCTGATGGATGCCGCTCCACGCAAACTGCCAGTATTCGACGATGTACACGGCCATCTGTCAGCCATCAGCCATCAGCCTTCAGTCATCCGCCTTCAGCCCGCCTACGACTATAAAGAAGCATCAGAAGGCACACACATCATCGAGATGCTCGGTCACTCCATGAAAGCCGTAGCAATGCCCAAAGGCGGAACCCTCACCTATCAGTTCACCATCGAACACGCAGGCAACTACACCATCCAGACAGCCCTGATCCCCACACAGCCAAACGACAATGGCGACCTGCGCTATAGCGTGAGTGTTGACGGTTCAGAACCCGTTGTGTACAGCCTGAAAGAACCATTCCGCTCCGAACGATGGAAACTCAATGTACTCTCCGGACAAGCCATACGCGAATGGACACACCCACTCACACAAGGCACACACACCCTGACCATCCATGCCCTCGACGACCATATCGTGCTCGATCAAATCATCTATAAAGAATCTTGAAACCTGAAATCCAAAAAGGAGCTAGCTTCACAACTCGCTCCAGGATGTTCCGATTTGATTATTTAACGATTTTCTTAGCCCCAACAGGGCGAAATTATTTACGAATTGGTTTCTCCCTCCGTCCTCCCCCCCTAGAGGGGGAGTTAGAGGGGTTCTTGGTTTCTAGGTTTACCCAGCCCCAACGGGGCGGAATAATTTAGGATAGGGCAGAAGCCCTATTTCGTTTTAAACACCCCACCCATCGCCCTGTAGGGGCGAAATACCTTATAATATGTCTTTCAGATAGGGTTCCCACCCTATCGGAACGACACCCTACCATCCCAAAGCGCTGTAAGTGCGACATAATATTTCGCCCCTTCAGGGCTGTTTGAAATGGTCAATAATCAATGGTCAATAATCAATGGTCAATAGTCAATAGTCAATGGTCAATGGTCAATAGTAAACTATCTTACCGTAATTTTCCGACTGCTGCCGTCGTTGTATCGGATGATATAGATGCCGGAAGGGAGGGACGAGGTGTCGGTGTGAATCAACATGCCACTGGGGGTGTAAGTTGCTACGGGCTGGATGGTGGACTGTTGGGTGGTCAGCGGAGTGATGGAGGAAGGAGTGGATCCTCCCATGCCTGACGGAGCTTCGGGATTGGTGGTGATGCAGAGCTTATCGAGACAGGCTCCGTCTTCACGACTTCCGATATAGAGGGTGTGCTGTCCTGCCTTGAGATTGCCGTGATGGAGTTCTTTCCAGTTCCATGATGAGGTCTGCAGACCATTGACGAAGTTGGAGGTCAGGGGCCCGTCGATGCTGATGAAGTAGCTGTCGTCGTCCCATGTGGGGCATAGAACGCGTGCATATATATAATAGGTGGCGGTTTGGGGTACTGAGAAATGGGCTGCTAAGATTTTGGCGCTGTCGGTGGGTGTGTCTGTTGAGGTGGTCGCTACGGTCTCGAGGTATTTCCCTTTTGATGCGGAGGCATCATCGACTACCTGATAGGCTGTACCTGATTTCTGTGTGGGCAGGTCTTCGGCTTCGAGCCAGAGGGCTTCACCATAGTCGGGTTCTTCGTCCTCGGCATCGGAGACGGGGTCGGTCTTGGTGAAGAGGCTGAGGTCGATGCAGCCTCCCATAGCCTCATAGCCTTTGGCGTTGAGGTGGAGCCAGTCGTTCTCGAAGAGATATTGAGACTGCATGGCTTCGGGGTCTTGGGGGTTGCGTACGGCTTGGTCGAAGTCGATGACTCCGTCGAGCATCTTGGTGGTGCGTATCCACTGATTGAGTGTGGCACGTCCTTTCTCGTGGTCGGCTGAGTAGTAGTTGTTGCCCTTGAAGGGTGTGATGGTTGCTCCGAAAACATAGATGCCTTGGGCGTGGGCTTCGCGAGTGATTTGCTTATAGACATCGATGATGCGCTTAGCGGTCTGTACTCCGTTTTGTGCACCTCCAAGGTCGTTGACTGCCTCGAAGAGGATGATCCACTTGACGCCTTCCTGCCCGAGGAGGTCGCGCTGATAGCGGCTGGATGCTGTAGGACCTAAGCCTCCTCCGAGCACGCAGTTGCCTCCGATGCCCATGTTGAGTACGGCTACTTGACTGGTGGGTTCGTTTGCCAGGAGTCGACGTGAGAGCATATCGGGCCATCGGTTTTGCTGGTTGGTGGTGGAGCCTCGTCCGTCGGTAATGGAGTTGCCGAGGATAGCTACTGCTCCTGCTGATTCAGGTGCTTCGACTTCGAGAGCGAGGATGTTATACCAGTGGTCGGTCTTGGTTGCTCCGCTGAAGTTGGTGGTGTTGCCTGACTTGAGGTATGAGGTGGTGCGAGAGCCTGGATGGCCGCTCACGCTGGTGGACGATGCAGAACCGTAGTGGATGGTGATGGCGACGTTCTGACGGGGGTCGATATGGAAATCGACTGGGTCGGATACTGCCTTACCTTTGGCGGGCATGGTGACTCCTGGCTGTCCGTTGAAGGTGAGGCTGACAGTTGAGTTTTCGTCAATAGCGCTACTGCTGCCTGATGTGGTAGCATAGGCGAGTTCGACTGCCTTGATGACGGTGGAGCCTGTACTGAACTCGTTGGTGAGTTTCAGGCGCACTCGCTCGCCTCCGATGGATACTTGCACGATCTGTCGCAGGGAGTTGTTTCCCAAGCCTGGTGAGGGAGGATTGTTGTTGTTCTCGACTAACTGTGGAGCTGTTCCCCATGTTCCTACCCAATGGCTTTGTGCGAAAGCCACGCTGCCTGCCAAGAGGCAAGCGAACAAGATTGTAAGTTTCTTCATATTAGTTGATTGATGATTGTTTTCGGGTGCAAAATTACAACATATTATCGACTCGACCAAATTTAATAAAACAAAATGATGGTAGTTCATGACTCGTTTAGTTTTCCCTTCATTATTTTTATGGTTCAAACATCTTATAAAACATGAAAATGGGACAATTTATACATCTTTTTCACTTTTTTTATACGCTAACTGGAAAAAATGCGCTGAATGAGTGGTCAATATTCAAGATTTTACTTAACTTTGTGCGCTAAGGTATGCAAATATATGTGTGATGATAGAATCCGATGACTACCGACGAAAACATCGATTACTTACTAATTATTATACAACACATGAATAAGAAGAGTTTGGTAACGATGCTCCTTGCAGTTATGTGGGGTTTGAGCATGTCCGTATCAGCCCAGAATCTGTTTCATCGTGCTGATAGCATGCTGACCCAGAAGTATTACAAGGGAGATATCGACTCTGCATACATCACTCGCCCTAACACGAAGTGGACCATCACAGCTCGATTGAATGTATCGGGAGCTGAGATCGAGGCTGAAGGCATCGATAACGGACAACACTTCAAGTCGGTAATGGAAGCAAATAGAAAGGCTACACTTAGTTTGGGTGTCAGTTACATGGGTTTCACGCTGAGCGCAGCACTCAATCCTGCTAAGATGATGGGCAAATACCACGACTACGAGCTGAACTTCAACAAATACGGCCGCCGCTTCGGGTTCGACATCATCTACCAGGATGCAAAGAACTTTTCAGGTTGGCACGACCACGAAGGCATGGAGCGTATTGAATTGCCAGATGGACTGTTGAAAGTGAAAACGCTGAACCTGAACGCTTTCTACATCTTCAACAGTCGCCGATTCTCCTACCCTGCTGCCTTTACACAAAGCTACATACAGCATCGATCAGCAGGTAGTTTTCTGTTGGCCGCATCGGGAATGGGACAAAAAGCCACACTCGACTGGGACCAAGCGATGGAGCTGAAGATGACAAACATCGGTATCGGTGCAGGCTACGGCTACAACTATGTACCTGGTCAAGGATGGCTGCTACATATCTCTGCACTACCCACCTTCATTGTGTACAGCAACACATCGATGACATTTGGAGACAGCCGCGTGCCGCTGCACTACCACTTCCCGGAGGTAATCATCACGAGTCGTGGAGCCGTAGTGAAACAATGGGGCAATAAGTATCTCGGTCTTTCGATGGTGTACAACTTCACCAATATAGGTCACGAGGAGAGCCTGTCGATACATAACACGAAATGGAGAGTCCGTACCTTCTTCGGTCTGAGACTATAAGATGATTTCTCACTTGATAATAAATGAAAATAGTTTATAAATAAATCGATGTCTAACGTTAATAATGATACAGATTAAAAAAATCGCAACAGTTGCAGCTGTAAGTTTGATGGTCACAAGTTGTGGCTTGTACAACAAGTACGATAATAAGACGGAGACACCAACAGGTCTCTTTGGAGCAAATCTTAACGGTGGAAATGCAGAGAACGGAACATCGTTAGGTCAGTTATCGTGGCCCGAGTTCTTCACTGATCCCCTATTGCAACAACTCATCGAACAGATACTGAACAACAACACCGATCTGAACTCCGCACGCATCGCTGTGGAGAAGAGTGAAGCATCCCTGAAGATGGCGAAGATGGCTTATCTACCATCGCTCAATTTCTCTCCACAAGGTACAGTAGCCAAGTTCGATGATAACCCATGGTCGAAGACCTACAACCTTCCGCTTCAGCTATCGATGGATATCGATGTGTTCGGTTCAATCACCAACAAGAAACGTGCTTCGCAGGCTGTACTCATGCAAGCACAATTACGTGAGGAAGCCTCGCTTGAAACACAGAAGACATTGTGGGAGAATGGTAAGCTGTATTCAACTCACAACTCAGTGAAGCTGCCAATATGTACAAAGGAGCACAAGCTGTAATTGCACTGTATATCGCATTAGGAGGAGGAACGAAATAGAAATAGGCAGTTATTAAACATCATTTTGAATATAAAAAATCTATTTATCATGAGAAAACTATTACTGCTAACTACCCTCACCACCCTATTGGCTTGGGGATGTAGCAACGAAGACAATGAAGTCGAAGAGGTAGCAAATGCACGCCCCTTGATCTTCCATGTGTCTGAAACTCCATTGGACAATCCTGAATATGCAGCAGCACGACGAACTGCACCTACGACTACAGCTACATTTTCAAGTTTTTACTATCGCTATACCACAGGAAGCAGTTTAAGCGGTGAAGCAAATGCGAGCAAAAATGCGAGCAATCAATGGACTGGGGGAGATTGGCCATATGTCGAAACAAGTATTGTCGTTCCGTTCTACGCCTACGCAAATGTGAGTGCTACTCGATATGTAGAAATAAAAGACGGAAAAGTCTATATGGATTTCGAAATCGACGCACAAACAAACAGTCAAAAAGACCTTTTGGTGGCTACTGCTTCCGACACCTATGATCATTGTAAAGGAAACATCAGTTTCAACTTCAGTCATGCCTGTGGTGCGGTTCGCTTCTCAATCAGCAAGACTACTGGTCTAAGTGACTACACAGTATGGGTGAAAAGCGTAACAATCTATAACATCCCCTCTTCTGGCTCATATTGCTTTAACGATGGGACATGGACCATTGATGCAGAAGGGAAAAAGAACTTCTCTCTTATTTCGTACAATAGCGGATCTATGAATGTAACTGCAGAGAAGACGTATCTGAGTAACGAAAACGACTACATGTTCCTACTGCCTCAGACCTTGACTGCATGGGATAAGACAGGCACTCCTACCAATGCGTACGTGGAGATTGAATGCAAAATCTTCAAAGGAGAGACCTACAAGGTTGGAGGTGCTGGTACGAACGACTGGGGAAAAGCTTATCTGCCATTAGGCATCACAATTGAGAAAGGAAAGATTCATCCAGTAAATATCAGTATGGGTACTGCCCTTCGGGATGTAAGTGGGAATAAGTATTTTTAATGAAATGAGCGAACTATGAAACAACCCTATACCAAACCAACCTGCAGCATCATCAATATGGCTTCACAACGGGCATTCCTAGTACAAGGCAGCTATGATGTAGAAGACTTGATACCCTCTGATGAACAAACCGTAGGTGGCGATGAATGATGATTGAGATGCTTATCAGGAGAAGCGTTTTTTCCTAATCAGATTTTAAAGAAAAGGGGATAATTATCTATTTTACTCCCTAAAAACTAAAAAAATGAAGGATAAACGATAAATATTTGCAAAATAATTTGGTTTATAAAATAAACTTGTTTAACTTTGCAGCGTGATTCGAAACACAACGCCAAACGGACTCTTTCTGCAGGAGAGGAAGTGAGGCACTTAGAGAGTATCAATCAAAGTAAAGAAACAAGCGAAAGCTAACAATCAATTCAAGAAAACAATGGAAGAAAACCTGAATATGACTGCCGAGCGCAGTCTTGAAATCATTACCGAACAAATCGAAAAAAGTCGCCGTGCCGTATCGAAGACAACAGGGCAATCACTTTTCGTATCAGGATTATGCACTATGGGGATGGCAGTCGTAATTGCTATCACAAATTTCATTTTGATAAATCACGCAAGTGGCGGACTAGGCCACCTGCTTTGGTTAGTATTGCCAGTCATCATCTGGCTCTTCATGCGTAAATATAATAAGGAACGTGAGCACACGCCTGTAAGTCTGGTCGGCACGATGGTCGCCAAAACATGGTCGACATTCGCCTGGTTCGTTATCGGCTATTTTATTATTGCCCTCATTTGGGGCTTTGTATCAATGCGAATGCTGCAACCAGAAGAGTATGTTGCCACACGAATCGAGGTTACTCCAGTCATAGTACTGTTGATGGGAATGGCCATCACTATCACAGGGCACATCTTGAAACAGCGTTGGCTCATCATCTTCGGCATCGTAGCTGGGTTGGGATGCTTCGTCTGGGAGCATTTCAACATGGGGGCAACTACTGTGATGCTTCTCTCAGGACAGCCACATCCTAGCCTAAGCTTTGCAGCTATCGCTTCGACCCTGCCTTGCCTCACCATCTTTATATTTGCACTTGTGGGTCTGATGCTCCCAGGTTTGATGCTTAAAAAACAACGCGTATGATGTTCCCCACGTTAGATCCCCTACTCCACTCCGAACTGCGACTGGCCGTCATGTCGCTGCTTATCAGTACCGAAGAAGCTGAGTTCCCATACATCAAAGAACAGACGGGAGCTACGGCGGGCAACCTGAGTGTGCAGGTCGATAAGCTCTCAGCAGCAGGATATATCGAGGTGGAGAAGACGTTCAAGGGCAAGAAGCCCTGCACCATCTGCCGCATCACGCCAAATGGGCAAAAGGCCTTTGAAGCGTACATTCAAGCTTTGAAAGCCTATCTGAACATAACGAAATAGTTAAGATGAAGAAATATCGCACATCAATCATCCTGTTTCTAGTGTTCGAAGCGATTGCCGTATGGCTGTGGCAAACTACTGACAATCTGTTCTTCCTGCTCAACTTCTCGTATATAGGCATCTGTATCGGGATGGGTGGAGTGATGTTCGCAGCAGGCTGGAAGTATGCCCGAGAGTTTACTCAGTTTGGTGTAGGCACATATATGCTGGTGTTCCTCGGCCTGTTATGTCGTGAAAATATGCAGATAGAGGGACTGTGGTACTATCTGCTTTGCGGATTCTGGGGAGCAGGAACTATTCACTATGCAATAGCCAAGATTTTCGGCCCGCTCTTGTTTGGAAGAGGCTGGTGCGGATTCGCCTGTTGGACAACCATGATTCTCGACCTTCTGCCCTACAAACAGCCTCGGGCACCAAGAAAGCAATGGGGCTTCATCCGGTATATCATGTTTGGTTTGTCATTAGCGGTAGTTTTGCTACTCTTCTGGCTCAAAAAGGCAGATACCAACACCATGTTCGTGTTGTTCGTGGTTGGGAATATTGTCTATTATGCAGTCGGTATATTGCTTGCGATTCTTCTGAAAGACAATCGTGCCTTCTGCAAATACATCTGCCCCATAACCATATTCCTCAAGCCAATGAGCTACTATTCCCTGCTCCGCATCAAGTGCAATGAAGACAAATGTATCAATTGCGGAAAGTGCCTGAAAGCATGTCCGATGGAAGTAGAGGCAAACAAGAACGCCCGTAGTCGCAAAAATGCTACTGAATGCATTCTCTGCCAAAAATGCACAAAAGTCTGCCCAACAAAAGCACTGGCAATCTAAGGACAGCCTTTAATAACTGTAAGGATATGGAGGTGGGTACAAATGCCTTAAGCCTTACTAAATAATTTGCAGCCCCTAGGGGAAAATATTTTTTCCCTTAGGGGTAATTTATATTTCATACTTTGAAACGTATGTTTCATACTTTGAAATGTATGTTTCATACTTTGAAATGTATGTTTCATACTTTGAAACGTAAATTCCCTCTAGGAGGAATAAGAAAACTATCTAGGGGGCGGCAAAAAAAGGCTAAGGGTTTGCAATGATAGCTAACCCAAAATGTAAATTGTAGTGATAACTTCTATCTATTACCAAACGATTATATGATTCCGATGATGTCGTGAAGAGATTCCAGATGGTGACAATCGAGCCAATTGCTGATGCCTTGTGCCACTTTGACACTTATAGCCGGATCGATGAAGTTACCTGTTCCTATCTCGATAGCAGATGCGCCAACCATGAAGAACTCAATAGCATCTTCAGCAGACATAATTCCTCCAAGACCGATAACTGGTATCTCGACGGCTTTGGCAACTTGCCACACACATCGAACGGCTACAGGCTTCACTGCCGGACCACTCAACCCGCCTGTGTTAATCGACAGACGAGGTCTACGACGCTCAATATCAATCGACATTCCCATCAGGGTGTTGATGAGACTCACAGCATCTGCCCCTGCATCTTCCACACTACGCGCTATATCAGCGATGCTCGTCACATTAGGCGAAAGCTTCACAATAAGGGTTTTATCGTACACCTTACGAACGGCTTTCACCACCTGACTAGCACCCTCTGTAGTTACTCCGAACGCCATACCCCCTTGCTTCACATTAGGGCAAGAGATATTGAGTTCGATAGCAGGTATCGCATCCAATTCGTTGATACGAGCAGCACATGCAGCATAATCGTCAGGACTGCTACCAGATACGTTAACAATCATGTTGGACGGGATATCTTTTACTTTCGGATAAATATGCTCGCAGAAGTAATCCACACCCTTGTTCTGCAATCCCACACAATTCAGCATACCGCTTGCTGTTTCAGCCATACGCGGGTAGTCGTTCCCTTCGCGAGGATTCAACGTCGTACCCTTCATGATGATACCACCAATCTGCGAGAGATCGACCAAATCAGCAAACTCCAGCCCATATCCGAATGTACCCGATGCTGTCATTACAGGATTCACCATCTGCAACCCAGCTATATTTGTTCTTATATCTGCCATGTTAATTCGTTTATATCAAACACTGGTCCTTCCTTACACACACACACATTCCCCTTGACGGTCTTCTCCACACAACAGAGGCAGGCTCCTAGACCGCAAGCCATAAGGTTCTCTAACGAGACTTCACACCTCACCTGATGTTGCTTTGCCCATCGGGCTACAGCCATCATCATGGGTTTGGGACCACAGCAAGAGATGCGTTGGAATAGTTGAGAGTTGAGAGTTGACAGCTGAGAGTTATAATTTTCAAGAATTGAGTGATTGGTCACGAATCCTTGCTCACCCATCGAGCCGTCTTCTGTAGTCACATACACTTCACCATACTTGCTGAACAGGTCTAACTGCAGCAAGTTGTTAGCCGAGCGTCCTCCTAATAATAAATAAGGTGTAGCCCCCACCTGCTTGAGCTGCTTGGCGTATTCCAACAGAGGTGCAATACCTACACCACCTCCAACCAACAACACACGTTCACCAGTCACACCCTGCATGAACCCATTTCCTAACGGGAACAATACATTGAGCATATCACCTACTTGCAGACGAGACAGTTGACGGGTACCCTCCCCTACAATCTGGATTAACAGCCAAAGCTCGTTACAATCCTCATCCACAAAGTTCACAGAAATGGGGCGGCGCAAGAATGTCTGCGGACTATTATCCACCTTGATTTCCACAAACTGACCAGCTCGAACAGCTGGCAGAGGTTCCTTATCTGTCAGTTTCAGCAACACATACCCATCATTTGGATGCTCTACAGCAACAATTTTTAAGTCTTTACATTGTTTCATATTCCCCATGCACTTGGTATACATTCTTTCTCAATCTGATTCTCTATCTTATCAGCCAGCTGGTAGAAGAAATCCAGTCCTGTCACTTGCTCCACTTTATCCACACTCACGGCATAATCACGCATATCCTTATTAGCCGAACCATTTGGGTAGATGAACCCGATGGCTTTCGTGTTCTTTCCCACCATCAAAACCACCTTGTAAAACCGATCGGGAACTGCGATGCGATAGTTGCGTCGGCTCCCAATCGTTCGATAAGGCTGCTTGTCGTAAATCGGACCTGCACAAATATAAATCTTTTCATAGTTACGAGCCCATGAACGACATTGTATCTCGAGATCGTTCCATGCGCCCGAATTAAGAGCATGACTCTGTGGACACATATTGGTCATGTAGAAACACTCCACCATCGCCTGCTGACTGTGTTGATTATCTGCAGACGGACACATGTGCCCCCTGTCATATCGAGAACCAGAATAGTCGCTATGCTTCACCTGATATCTTTTATCTACAACAGGATCTACATCAAAGAAGTTACTACGTTTCACCTTCCCCTTCGTGCGTTCTCTCGTCAGGCACCAAGCCACAAAAGTAGGTGTCAGTCGGGAAGTGTTGAAGGAACAGGTGTACCCCTCGTGCTTTATCATCTTCTCGTCGCTTCGATTGAGCGGTTTGGGCAGCTCCAACTGCTGTGCCTTAACTCCCAAAGCAATCAGAAGAAACATGTTTACCAAGACAGAAATCCTCATTTCGACACAATTTTAGATTGTATAATCAAGATTTTTTACTTTTCACTTTTCACTTTTCATTTTTTTTCGTACCTTTGCGCTCCGAAATGAGCGTCAAGTTCGTTTTTGCCGAATTAGCTCAGTTGGTAGAGCAACGCATTCGTAATGCGTAGGTCGCGGGTTCGAGTCCCGCATGCGGCTCTAAAAATGACTATCTTTGTGCAAAGATAGTCATTTTAATTTATAGTGAAAAATATATAATGTATAATCATATCATCTTATTCGAGAATTCTTGTTTATTATTCCGCTTTTGATTCCAACAACTCTCGAATTTGCTGAATTTGCTGCTCTATCGTCAACTTGTCGACATCTATCCAATGAATTTCCTCATCGTGGGCAAACCACGTCATCTGCTTCTTGGCATAGACACGCGTGTTCTTCTTCATACGTTCAACCGCCATTCGAAGTTCCCACTCCCCGTCCAACACCTTGAACAGCTCTTTATAACCCACGGTGTTGAGGGCGTTTAATTCACGTAAGGGATAGACCTTGCGTACTTCGTCCATCAGCCCCTGCCTCATCATCTGATCCACTCGGGCATTAATGCGTGAAAACAGATTCTCGCGCTCCCTACGCAGACCTACCTTGACGATTCGGAATGGGCGTTCTTTCGTTTGGTTCTTTCGGAACGAGGTGTAGGTACGCCCAGTCTGATAGCAAATCTCGAGCGCATGGACAATCCGTTTGTGATTCTTCTTATCGACAAGTTCATAGTATTCCGGATCGAGCAACTTCAACTCGGCACTCAAGGCATCCAACCCTTCAGTCTCAAACTTCTGTCGCATCATCTCACGCGTCTCGTCCTCAATAGTCGGGATGTCATCTATGCCTTTCGTCACAGCATCAATATACATCATACTCCCTCCAACCATCAAAGCAAAGTCATTCTTTTGAAACTGTTGCTCAAGCAAACTGAGCACATCTGATTCATACTGTGCAACACTATAATATTCCGTTAGTGGAAGTATATCGATAAAATGATGCTTCACGGCTTCCTGTTCCTCTTTGGTAGGTTTAGCTGTACCAATATCAATATCTTGATAGATCTGACGTGAGTCAGCAGAGATGATATCACATGACAAGAGCTTAGCAAGTCGAATGCTAAGCTCTGTCTTTCCTACGGCTGTAGGTCCCAAAAGGACAACCAGCGTATTATTCATAAGGGTTTCCATCGCTGATTTCCAATCCCTCCAGACCAATCTCCTCATCATCAATACCATCGCCAAACATATCATCATCATCGAAATCTGACGACGTATCTATCGGATTGCGTGCCATCAGTTCGTCGAAGTCGAGAGTCTGCTGAGGAGCATCACCCATCTGTCGGCTCACCTTTGGGGTCTTAAGCGATTTACCTGTGATGATTTCAGCCAGTTCAATGAAGAAACACCTGTCGGCCAAAGGGTCAAACGTATAAATCAGATGCTGCTTCTCTTCTTCTATCAGATCTTCGATGTGAGTATCTGCCATTACATACGAATCCTGATCGCTCTCGGTATCCATCTCTTCAAGGGTGATTTCCTGACATTTCTCCCACCCGTTCTCGCAAATAGTGAACGAAGTCATCTCACCATCTTCATAACCACACGACTTCTGAATGGCCTTATGGAACTCCAGAAATGTAGCGTCAGCATCAATTTGTATTTCCCTCATGAAGTTATCCACTTCGTCCGAGATGATTATAAAACGATATATCATAATACAACTATATTTTTCTAACTTGTAAATTGTTAAATATTAACTACCTAATGATACCCCTCCGTGAGTCACCTACGAAGTCTATGATGTATTGAATCTCTGGTCCTACGGTGATTGTCTCACGTATCTGCTGCAATGCCTCTGGAATACGGAGGTTGCTGTTGTAGATGATGCGATAGGCATTGTGAATGTCGCCAATGAGATCGTTGGAAAAGTTACGACGACGCAATCCTACGAGGTTGATTCCACAATACGCAACTGGTTCACGAGCAGCAATCACAAATGGTGGCACATCCATACTGGTACGAGTACCTCCCTGCACCATTGTGTATCCACCAATGCGGCAGAACTGATGTACCAATACGGTCGCGCTGATAATTGCATTATCATCGACAATTACCTCACCTGCCAACTTCGTTGAGTTACCCATGATGATACCGTTACCGAACTCGCAGTCGTGAGCGATATGGGCATTCTCCATAATGAGGTTGTTATTTCCTACTTTTGTAATACCCTTGCTAGCGGTTCCTCTGTGGATGGTTACGTTCTCACGAATCTTGTTATTATCGCCTATCACTACCACAGAATCTTCACCCTTGAACTTCATATCCTGGGGTATAGCTCCAATCACAGCACCAGGGAACAGAATGTTTCCACTTCCTAAAGTCGTACCTTTGAGCAAGGTCACGCTGTTCATCAACTCGTTATTATCTCCTATCTCTACCCCTTTATCGATGAAGCAGAAAGGTCCGATGGTACAATTTTCACCAATCTTTGCCTCGGGGTCGATAAATGCTAATGGACTTATTTTTGACATATATCTAATCTAAAAAACTATCAACTATAAACTCTCAACTATTTTCCTAGCCACCTTGTTGTTGATGGTGTGACCAGGTTTGTAGGCAGTCACCTTCGCCTGCAACGGGCGTCCTATCAGAGCGAGGTCGCCCATAATGTCGAGTAACTTATGGCGTGCCATCTCATTAGGCCATGTGAGCGGACGACGGTTGAGGTAGCCCAGTTTGGTTGCATCCAGATGCGGCACTCCCATTTCGTCAGCCAGCATGTCCAGGCGTTCCTGTGACTGTTGATTCTCATAAATCACGATGGCGTTATCGAGGTCTCCTCCTTTGATATAACCTAGTTCGAAGAGAGGTTGGATGTCCCTCACAAACACAAACGTACGGGCTGATGCCACCTCTGTAGCGAAATCTCTGATATCATCGAGTTGGGCTGACTGACTGGTCAACATCTTCGATTCGAAGGCAATGGTGATATCCAGTGTGAGCTTGTCAGCCGGACTTATCACAATATGTTCGCCTTTCGAACCATCAACAACGATTTCCTTATCGAGCTTCAAGAATTTTTTCTCTGCATCCTGCTCCTTGAGTCCCACACGTTGTATATTTTGAATAAAGACCAAAGAACTGCCATCCAGAATCGGCATCTCCGGACCATCGATTTCTATCTTACAATTATCGATTCCCGATGCATAGAGCGCTGCCATAGCATGCTCAATGGTACTTATCTTTATATCTCCATTTGCGATTACAGTTCCGCGAGTGGTCTCGACCACGTTGCTGGCCAGACAATCCACTACGGGTTTTTCCTCGAGGTCAATACGCTGAATCTTGTATCCGAAATTCTCAGGAGCCGGACAGAACTTAGCCGTAATGACCTGGCCTGAATGAAGTCCTTTACTTTTTACCGAGAAACTTTCGTTCAGGGTTACTTGTCTTTGCATATCTTCTTTAATTCGTCTATTTCTTTTTGTAGTTCGTTCACCTGTTTTACGAGGTTGGGCAGGTTCTTATAAGCTGCTGCACTACGAGCAAAGTTCTGGTGCTCGATTGCTGGATAACCCATCACCGTACAATTGCCCTCTTTCAGTTTACGTCCTCCCGACAGACCCGACTGAGCACCTGCATACACGCGGTCACCCAATGTGATATGTCCGGCTACTCCTACCTGTCCGCCCAACATACACCACTCGCCTACCTTGCAACTGCCAGCCACTCCGACCTGAGCCGACATGACTGTGTGCGAACCAACTTCTACATTATGAGCTATTTGCACCAGATTGTCAAGCTTCACACCTTTGTGCACAATCGTGCTACCCATCGTCGAGCGGTCAATACAAGTGTTGGCACCTATTTCCACATCATCCTCGATGGTGACGATGCCTATCTGCGGTATCTTCTCATATCCCTGCGCTGTCGGAGCAAATCCAAACCCGTCTGCACCTATCACACATCCTGCATGAAGTATGCAGCGATTGCCTACCACACAATCGTGATAAACAACAGAATTACTATACATGATGGTGTTCTTGCCCACTTTGGCACGAGGTCCAATCGTGGCATGCGGATGCAACTCTGCTCCGTCGCCCACCTCGGCACCATCGCCTATAGCGACAAATGGAGCAATGTAAACGTCTTCGCCCACCTTTGCTGTCTCAGCAATAAACGCCAACGAGCTGATGCCTGTACGTTTCGGTTTCATCGATTCGTAAAGTTGTAACAGTTTGCTGACTGCCTCGTAAGCGTTCTTCACCCTGATAAGTGTGGCACTAACAGGCTGTGCTGGCTTGAAATCTTCATTGACCAGCACTACTGATGAACGTGTTTCGTATAAAAAGTGTTCGTATTGAGGATTGGCAAGAAACGATATGGCTCCAGGCACTCCTTCTTCTATCTTTGCGAAGTTGTTGATGACAGCATTCGCATCACCTTCAACCGTTCCGTTAATATATGCCGCAATCTGTTGCGCAGTTATTTCCATTTTGTTAAATACCTAATTAGGTTGCAAAGTTAAGCAAAAATCTTGAAATTCTATGCGGTTTACAGCATTTTTAGGTCAAAAAACATAAAATGAAGACTTCAGAACAACAAATCGTAACTAAAAGACAAGAAAAAATTTGTCATCAAAGAATTTATCATTATTTTTGCACTTACAATCAAAACAAATTGTCATTAACGTCAAATTATTCAACTTTCAACATAAGAAAATAAAAAAATATGAGATTACTAACTACAATTCTATTCGCACTATTTATAGCAGGAAATATGTCGGCCGCTAACAAAAAACAGACGGTCACTCAAGTCACTTCAGCAGTATCCATCACCGAAGATGTCGATTTCATCATTACGGATGCCACTCCTTTCACCTCAGCTGGAAGTGTAAATATCGAGAACATAGAACATGCAGTCGTCATCATCTCACGCATCAAACCTAGTGCGGTCATCAAGTCGTGGATGAACTTTATCTACATCAACGGTGAGAAAGCCGTGAACGGAACCAATTGTCAGGTTAAGATGTACAATCGTGGCGCCATCATCTTCCCATACGGAAAAAACTACAAGCCCCTCACCTGTTTCTCGCAGAAGCAGTTTCAGGGAGATTCCTCAAACGACTATTCTGAGGGCAGTAGCGGTGGATTTATGAAAGACCTTTCGACTTCTACCCTGAACAACAACATCCGTTCTTTCAAACTGAAACGTGGCTATATGGTCACTTTCGCTTTGGGACGTAGCGGATGGGGCTATAGCCGCTGTTTCATTGCAGATCAGGAAGACCTCGAAATCGACCTCCCTGCCAACATGAGCGGACGTGTGTCATCCTATCGCCTGTTCAAGTGGTTCAATGCTCATAAAGCCGGATTGGCAAGCAATGGAGACTACAATGCCAACGCAGCAGTCAATTCTTCATGGTGCTATGATTGGGCACAAGGCAACGAAAGCAACCTGCCTGACGTAGAATGGGTACCAAACCACATCTACGAAGACTGGCCTTCTCCGGCTACCTGTGGAAGCGTCACCGGTTCATGCCACATGAAGACCAATAACGAACCAGGCAACAGCGCCGACGACCACCCTCAAAGTGTAGATGTGGTACTCGACAACTGGCAAAACCTCATGCGAACAGGCATGCGACTTTGTTCCGAGAGTTCACACGATGGCAGTTGGAACCACCTGCAAGCCTTCATCGATTCTATCGATGCACGCGGATGGCGATGCGACCTGCTAGACCTCCATTGCTATTGGGGAGCTCCAAGCTTCAATGACTTCAGCAGCTACTACAACCGCTATGGCGGACGTCCCATCTGGATTTCCGAATGGGTATGGGGAGCCAGTTGGAATGCCGGCAACTGGAGTAGCGGAGGCATCTTCGCACAAGCACCCGACGGCAAGAACTCATTCTCTACCGCCAATCAGCAGAAATGCTACGATGGAACCAAACCCATCATTGACATCCTGAATGCCAGCAAGTATGTCGAGCGATATGCATACTGGAACTCCGAAGCCGACGCATCGAAAATATACCTCAACGGACAACTCTCCATCCTTGGAAAGTACTATGCCAGCATGAACGACGGACTCGGCTACAATGCCTCCATACAGAAAGTGCCTAATGTGGTCTATCTCCGCCCCACCAACCTCACAGCTACCTACAACAGTACAGCTGGCAACTGCACCTTGAAGTGGAACGACCCCAACGGTGATATGCTCGACTCCGTCACAGTTGAATGCATGCGACCAGGAACAACGAAATATGCGTGGATAGGAAATGTAGCCCTCAAAGATATGGCAGCCAAAGCAGGTGCCAGCTACACCTTCACAGACCCCAATCCTGCACCAGGAGCCAATTATTATCGCATTGCTATCTACCCTATCGGCTCGAGGACTCCCAAATACTCCACATCAGAACCCATCTCCGTCAGTTCGTCCAGCGGCAACGAACTCATCCAGTACGGACAGCTCGACGTGACAAATCTTGATGCACTCACCATCAATTTCACCACCACGATGAGCGCCACACCTGCCGTCTTTATGGGAATCGCTACGAACAAAAACAGCACTACCAACCCCGTGAGTATCATCGACAAAGCCACTTCTAAGTCCTTCACATATAAGATGATTCCTTGGGCTTATTCGGGCACTCAGACACTCGGCACCAAAGAGTCCATCCCATTCATGGCGATGATACCAGGCAACTACCACTACGGATCGATGGACATCGAGGTGGGAAACGCCAAAGTATCAGGCGATACCATCCAAGTCACCTTCCAGCAGCCATTCCCTGAAGGAGTATGCCCTGTTGTGATTGCAGAAACACGTCCATCCATCAAGACCAACACTGTCAACCTGCGCATCTGGGAAGTCACCCGCGCAGGCTTCAAGGCCATCGTGCTCTATGAAGGAGGAATGAACAAGCGCATCACACTCAGTCAAACCGTCAACTATATGGCATGTACACCTGGACAAGCCACAATCGACAATCAGGTACTTCTAAGTGCCGGACATTCTGTCGACCCTATCTATGGCAGCAAAAACCAGCGACGCGTCCTCTTTATGCAGAACAACCCCGACGGGACCGTCTCCGAAGGAGCTGACTCGCTTGCACTCGAAGCCCCACTCATCTTCGGAGCACTCCAGACCTTCAACTACCCAACCGCCACAGTCCTGCGCCGCACCATCGACTACACAACCCTCGATCCCGAAGGGAAGCTACTCATCTATGGAACCCGCATCATACGCAATGTCGACACCTCTGCCACCTCATTCAAGAACGACCTCGCAAGCGCTGACCGATTCGGATGGATATGCCTCTCAACACCACAGCAACCATCTATCGCAGCCGACGTCAACCACGACGGAACCGTCGACACACAAGACGTACTCACCATCTACCTCGCTATGCAGAAAGGATCCACAGATGGAGCCTGTGACGTCAACCACGACGGAATCGTAGACACGCAAGACGTCCTCGCTGTCTACGAATACATCCAAAAACAATAAATAAAGGTAAGCATGATTTATGGCAGAGAACGAAGTCGTTGATTATTATGATAGCATAGCGAGCCAGTACGACGAAAGTCGGTTCGGCAATAGTTATGGGATGTTTATCGATGGGCAAGAGCGAAAGGTGCTGGATCGGCTGATAGACGTTCATCAAGACTCTTTGAGACTGGAGATAGCGTGTGGTACAGGTCGACTGACAAACTATGCAACTCATGCACTTGATGCCAGCAACGAGATGATGAAACTGGCAATGGAGCGTCATCATCAGGTGGAGTTCAGGTGTGCTTCGGCTACGAATACGGGATATCCAGATGGAATGTTCGACTGCGTGTATGCATTCCATCTTTTTATGCATCTGAACGAATCGGTCGTCAGCCAAATAATGGATGAAGCACATCGAATTCTAAAACCAAATGGTCGATTGATTTTCGACATTCCCTCAAAGAAACGCCGTCGATTGTTGAATCATCGTCAGGTTTCCTGGCATGGAGGAATGGAGATGGATTGCAGCAATGTAGTTGAAATGATTGGAAACAAATTCCAGCTTCGGAGACATTATGGCATCATGATGCTGCCTGTGCATAAATTACCTGACAGAATGCGCCTTCCCCTTCAGCAATTTGATTTCTGGTTGGCTAACGGCTTGCTAAAAGAATATAGCTCATATTTGGTTTTCGAGCTGAAATCCTCCCATATCAGCACCAACTTGCACGAACTGTAGAGTTGTAGGAATGTAAAAGAGAGAAAGGAGAGATTTCGGATTTATTTCCTTTATAAAAGAAACAGAAGAACGGTTCAGGGTTAATGGCTCACGGAAGAACGATAGGTCAAACCTAAAACAAAAAAAGGATGGGCTTTTGGCTCATCCTCTGTGGTTTCAGCGATTCGGTATTACTTCTTACCGTGGAATTCGCATGATACGGTAAGAGACTTACGTCCTTTCTTACGACGCATTGACAATACACGACGACCGTTCTTAGTAGTCATACGCTGACGGAAACCGTGCTTGTTGATTCTCTTACGATTGTGTGGTTGGAATGTTCTTTTCATTGCTTTATCTTTTTAATTTTTTATTATTGTATCTGCCGTTTTTTTGTATTTCGTTTGTTTCATTGCACAAACAGCGTGCAAAATTAGTGATTTTAAATAAATCGACCAAAAAATTAGCGGTTTTTTGCTTACTTTTTTTGCTATTTTATGAAAAAGTCCTAATTTTGTACTCGATTTAGGGCAACATGCTCGCAAATGTAGTGAACAGTGAATTATTAAAATAAATCGTAAATTAGTAAAACTGAATTTTTGAATTATGGCTATTTTAGCAGGTGATATCAAGAAAGGCGTTTGCCTCCGCCTCGATGACGGCAAAATTTGGGTAGTGATTGACTTCCTTCACAAGAAACCCGGTAAGGGTAACACAGTGATGATTACCAAACTCCGCAACGTGGAGGATGGACGTGTATTGGAACGTACATGGATTGTTTCGGCTAAGTTGGACGATGTGACGGTTTCGCACCAGCAGTTCCAGTACCTCTATAAAGAGGGTGATGACATGGTTTTCATGAACACTGAGACTTACGAGCAGATTAACATCAACAAAGATCTGATCACTGGTGGCGACTTCCTGAAGGAGGGCGAAACAATGGTGATGGCTTCAATCGACGACCAGACGGGTGCTATCTTGACGGCTGAAGCTCCTGTTAAAATTGTGCTGAAGGTGACTTACACTGAACCTGGATTGAAGGGCGATACAGCTACCAACGCCACGAAGCCAGCTACGCTAGAAACGGGTGTAGAGATTCGTGTACCTCTCTTCATCAACGAGGGTGACTTAATCGAAGTTGACACGCGTGACGGTAGCTACGTTTCTCGTAAGTCATAACAGACTCTAGCCACAAATACTAAGCACTCATGGGGTTAATCCCTGAGTGCTTTTTTTCTACAAACCATGTCTAATCAAATACCTTTTTACTTTTTTATATCATGAAACGACTAATCATTCTTCCTGTATTGCTGTTTATGACCGCAATGAACTTATCTGCTCAAGTTTCTCTGAAGGCTAACAATATTGATGAAGTACTGAAAGCTATGACGCTCGAAGAGAAGGCAACTCTGGTGGTCGGCTCGAACCGGCAGGCGGCTCCAAACCAAGCTAACGGTATGCTGGGCGGACACTCACATCAGGTTCCTGGGGCTGCTGGCAACACGCAGGCAATTCCTCGTTTGGGTATTCCTTCAACAGTGCTGACAGACGGACCTGCGGGTGTACGCATCTCCCCTACCCGACAGAATGACAACAATACATACTACTGCACGGGCTTCCCCGTAGGTACGGCTTTGGCGTGTACGTGGAATCAGGAACTGGTAGAAGAGGTAGGTAGGGCTATCGGCAACGAGGTGCTGGAATATGGGTGCGATGTGTTGCTGGCTCCTGGTATGAACATTCATCGTTCTCCGCTGTGTGGTCGCAACTTTGAATACTATTCTGAGGACCCTCTGCTCACCGGAAAGATTGCAGCTGCCTACGTGAGAGGTGTGCAAAGCCAAGGGGTCGGAACGTCTATGAAGCACTTTGCAGGTAACTCGCAGGAGACAAACCGCATGGGTGTGAACGAGGTAATGACGCAACGTACACTTCGTGAGATTTACCTGAAGGGCTTTGAGATTGCCGTGAAAGAGGCTAATCCTTGGACCATTATGTCATCGTATAATCGTCTGAATGGTCCGTTCACCCAAGAGAACAAGGAACTGCTGACCACCATTCTCAGGGACGAATGGGGATTCAAGGGAATCGTCATGACCGACTGGACGGGACTACGCAATACGGCTGCTCAGATTATGGCAGGTAATGACTTGATGGAGCCGGGTGCTGCTAACCAGACGCAAGATGTGATTGCAAAGGTAAAAAGTGGCGAACTCAAAGAGAGTGACCTTGACATCTGTGTACGCAGAATCCTGCAATACATCGTCAAGACACCGAGTTTCAAGGGTTATGCTTTCTCAAACAAGCCCGACTTGAAAGGTCATGCTGCCATTACTCGCACAAGCGCTACAGAGGGTATGGTGTTGCTAAAAAATGAACAGAACACACTCCCAATGACTGGAACGCCTACAGTGTCGGTCTTCGGTGTGACTTCGTATAATTTCATAGCAGGTGGTACAGGCTCAGGTGATGTGAACAAAGCCTATACCATCGATATGATGACAGGTCTAAAGGGTACAGGCCTGACTGTGAACGAGAAACTAGCAAATGTCTATAAAACCTATAAAGATTATCAGGCAAGCCTCACGGCTGCAGGACCTGCTCGGAGGGGGTGGTTCTGGGGCACTCCAAAACTGGACGAGCTGGCTATCAATAGGAATATCATCAACGCTCAGGCTCAGGAATCGGATATCGCGATTATCACCATCGGACGACAGGCAGGCGAAGGCTCTGACCGTCAGGAAGCGAACGACTTCAAGTTGAGCGATGTGGAACAGCAGTTGATCGACGATGTATGCGCTGCTTTCCATCAGGCAAACAAGCGTGTGGTGATTGTGCTCAACATGGGTAACGTGATTGAAACGGCTTCATGGAAATCGAAACCTGATGCTATTCTCCTCGCATGGCAACCTGGCCAGGAGGGAGGCTATTCGGTAGCTGATGTATTAACAGGCAAGGAGAACCCATCGGGTAAGCTCTCGATGACTTGGCCTATCAACCTGTCGGATCTTCCATCAAGCGCGAACTTCCCCAATGCACGTCCGGCTGGCGCTCCTGTGGGCGGGAAGACAGAGTTCAGGGACTTCACGCTCCACAAAGAAGGCCTTGATGTGGGCTATCGCTATTTCACCACTCAAAACAAGGCTGTCTCCTACCCCTTTGGCTTCGGTCTGAGCTACACTACGTTTGTATATAGCAAAGCAAAAGTTAAGTCAACCAAGGACGGATTCGAAGCGTCTATCACCATTACCAACACGGGTAGTACGGCAGGAAAAGAAGCCGTACAACTCTATGTGTCGGCTCCTGATGGCGGACTAATCAAACCCGACCGTGAGTTGAAATCGTTTGCCAAGACACGTATGCTGCAACCAGGTGAAAGTCAGACACTCACCATGCGTGTTACCCTCTACGACCTCGCTTCTTACAACGAAACCACACAGGCTTGGGAAACCGCAGCAGGCAAATATCATGTTCATTTTGCTGCCAATGTGGATGACGTCCGTTATTGCACCATCTTCTCGTTGTCGAAAAAGCAATCAGTGAAGGCACACGATGTGATGCGCCCCGATATGGCGCTGTAAGGCTGCAACCGACAATCAAATACTTTTTGGGAACAAAAGAAAGGAGCACCAATGAACGACTGTGGTGCTCCTTTATGTTTTACCTTACTTCACTTGCGGCAATCCGATGAGTGTTCTCAGTTGGCGTATAGCCGCTTCGGGGTCGTTCAACTCTTCGAGGAGACGGACGAACTGACTGCCAATAATGGCACCCGATGCATTCGCAATTGACGTCTGATAAGTCTGGCGATTGGAAATGCCAAATCCAATCATCCTCGGATGAGTTAAGTTCATCTGGTTGATGCGGTTGAAGTAGGCTTGCTTTGCTGCATCAAATTCTTTTTGTGTTCCTGTTGTGGCTGCCGACGAAACCATATAAATGAAGCCGTCGGTGTGTTGGTCGATAAAGCGGATGCGCTCTTCACTGGTTTCGGGTGTGATGAGCATAATGACTCTGAGGTCGTATTGGTCAGCAATGGGTTTTACTTCGTTTAGATAATCTGCAAAAGGAAGGTCGGGGATGATAACCCCATCGATGCCTATACGACTGCAGGTCTTGAAGAACTCATCGTAGCCATAATGATAGATGGGGTTCATGTAGCCCATTAGTATCAACGGAATATGGACCGACTGACGGATGTCGGCTAACTGCGAGAACAACAACCGCAAGGACATCCCATTACGGAGCGCTTTCGTGGCTGCATCCTGAATAACTGGTCCATCGGCCATCGGGTCGGAGAACGGAATGCCGACCTCAATCATGTCCACCCCATTAGCTTCAAGGGTTTGAATGGTATGAACAGTACTGTCGAGTGTGGGATGACCCGCACAGAAATAGATGGACAGTACGTTTGACTGCTTTTTCTGGAATAATTGATTGATTCTATTCATTGTGTCTTAGTTTTTTGAGAAAGTTTCTTAGTGATTGTACATCCTTCATGCCTGGGGCTGTCTCGAAACGGCTGTTGAGGTCGATCCCGAAACAGAGAGGATGGAGGGATGAGGGTTGAGCTACAAGAAGTGAGAGACGTTCTGCATCATCTGGACCTATACCTCCACTGAGGAGGAATGGAGTAGAGCCTGTATAATCATCAAGCACACCCCAATCAAACTTTTGTCCATTTCCTCCTACCATTGGGCCTTTGGTGTCGAAAAGGAAGTAGTCAGCAAGGTCCTCATATGGGTTGGTCTGCTCGAAATCTTCAGCCATCGCAATATTGAAAGCTTTGATAATTGACAGTTGATAGTTGACAGTTGACAGTATATTCTTAAGGCTTCGGACAAACTCTGGAGTTTCGTGACCATGTAGTTGAATGACGTCAAGACGGTAGTCTGCAATATGTTGCAAGATATCATCAGTGGTTGCATCAACAAACACACCCACCCGCTTACACTTCGTAGGCAAATAGTCAGGACGTTCGCCGACATAACGGCTGGAATGGGGCCAAAAGATCAAGCCAATCATATCCACTCCAAGCTTCTCAACCTGGCGAATGTTGTTCGAATCGCGCATTCCGCAAACCTTTATCATAGCTGTGATATAAAATCGTTTAACGACTGTCCCGGATCAGAGGTCTTCATGAATGTCTCTCCGATGAGGAAACCACGAAAACCTGACTGACGGAGTGCTTTGAGTGTATCAGGATTGCTAATACCGCTCTCGCTGACAAGGAGCTTGTCGTGTGGCAACAATTCTGCAAGACGGAACGAATTCTGTACATCGGTATGGAAGGTTCCAAGGTTACGATTATTGACACCGACCATATCGACATTGTCACCTACATATGCTAACTCAGATTCGGAATGGACCTCAAGAAGGGTTTCCAATCCCAATTCATGCGCCTTAGCAGCTAATGAGCGACACAGGTCTGGAGTAAGACAAGCAGCAATCAGCAAGACAGCATCTGCCCCAATCAGACGTGCCTGATAGAGTTGGTATTCATCGATGATGAAGTCCTTACGCAGAATGGGGATTCCTACGCTCTCACGCACACGAGTGATGAAACGCATCTGTCCTCCGAAGAACTGCTCATCGGTCAGGATGGAAATGGCGGATGCACCGTTCTGCTCATAAGCTGCAACAACCTTATCGACTTCTGCCTCTTGGTTGATCCAACCTTTCGATGGACTCTTACGTTTGAACTCAGCAATGATGCCTGTTGAGGATGTTGCTAATGCGTTACGCATAGATAGAGGGATACGTCCCCCATTGAGCAACTCTGCGTCAACCTGGCTATACAATGTCTGAGCTGGCACAACAGCTTTTTGCTGCGCTACCTCCACACGTTTGTGAGCTACAATTTCCTCTAAAATATCTTTCATTGTGTAGGTTTATGAGTTGAGTTCGACAAATTTCTTGAATGTCTGAAGTGCCTTTCCACTCTCGAGCGATTCACGAGCAATCGAGACAGACTCCTCGATGGAGAGGTTTGGCTCCAACACACTGATGCCACAAGCAGCATTGGCAAGAATCACATTCTGCTGATTCTGGGTTGCCGTACATTCCAAAACATTATCGAACAGTTGCTTAGCATCCTGTACGCTGGCTCCTCCATAAATCTCCTCTGGACGTACATAATTGAATCCCATGTCTTTGGGTGTGTACACCTTCTCGAATAAGTTGGTACAGAACTTGAATCCGCTTGTCAGGGAAATCTCATCGTAACCATCATAGCTGGTCAAGACTCCATAATTGTCGCCTATACGCTGATGGATATTCGTGTAGAGACGCAATTGTGCTTGATTAGCAGTTCCATGAAGTGAGTACTTTGGATGGCAAGGATTAACCAGAGGGCCCAACAGGTTAAAACAAGTCGGAACCTGAAGCGCCTTACGAGTAGGTCCCACAAACTTCATACCATACGCAAATAGCGGTGCATGGAAATAGCAGATGCCGACCTCGTCGAGCGACCGCTTCAAACGGTCGATATCATCCGTAAACTTCACCCCATGCTCCATCAGCACGTTACTCGCTCCACTCACAGAGGTTGAGCCTCCGTTTCCATGTTTGGTCACCTTATAGCCTGCTCCTGCAATCACGAAGGCAGAACAAGTTGAGATATTGAAGGTATTCTTTCCGTCTCCTCCCGTTCCAACGATATCGAGCGTTTCGTAATCGGACAGGTCGACATATTTACCTGACTCAAGCAATGCATCGCGAAAGCCGAGCATTTCATCCACCGTAGCACCATGCATCTGTAATGCCATCAAGAGGGCTGCAATCTGCTGATTGTTATATTTCTCATGTGTTATGTTGAGCATGATGTCGTGTGTGTCTTCACGACTCAGTGTTGCTCCTTCAATCAATTTTGCTAAATACTGTTTCATAACTGATTTATTTTATGTGTTGTTGTGTTTATTATTCTCTGTTTAATCCTTTCTCTTTAAAGGTGCAACCAATGGTTCAGCATCGTTTTTCCATCAGGAGTAAGTACGCTCTCGGGATGGAATTGCAAACCATGAATATCAAGGCTACGATGCCGCATAGACATGATTTGTCCCTCATCGCTCACACTGGTTACTTGGAGACATGACGGAAGGGACTCAGCATCGACCACCCACGAGTGGTAACGCCCTACTGTGATGGTATGAGGTAATCCTTCAAATAGTTCATCTTCCTCTACGATGTGAGCGGGAGTTGCAACTCCATGTACGACTTCACCCAGATTGACGAGTCGTCCGCCAAAATATTCACCTAACGCCTGATGACCCAGACAGATACCGAGAATCGGCTTTTTTCCGGCATAGTGTTCGATTACATTCAGCAGTTGGCCTGCTTCGCTAGGAATGCCAGGTCCAGGTGAGAGTATCAGCTTGTCGAACGATTCCAATTGCTCCATCGCGAACTGATCATTACGGAATACGGTCACCTCAGCACCCAATTCCTTTACCAAATGACTTAGATTGTAGGTAAACGAGTCGTAATTGTCAATAATTGCTACATTCTTCATTTTTCGGCCTCCTTTATCGCCTTATGTAAGGCACCTAATTTATTATTTACTTCCTGTAATTCATATTCCACGTCGCTCTTTGCCACAATTCCTCCTCCTGCCTGGAACCACAACTCATTGTTGCGACTTACAAATGTTCGAATCGTGATGGCTTGATTGACATTTCCGTTAAGACCGATAAAACCGATACAACCTCCATAGGCTCCACGATTGTGGGGTTCATACTCCGAGATTAACTGCATGGCTCTCACCTTTGGTGCTCCTGACAGGGTTCCAGCAGGGAATGTATCAATAAAAGCCTTGATAGGGTCGGCTGCCTCATCAAGTTGACCACATACTCGACTCACGAGATGAATGACATGACTATAGAACTGCATATCCTTGTAGAAATCGACATGAACATCATGACAATTGCGCGAGAGGTCGTTACGCGCCAAGTCAACAAGCATCACATGTTCGGCATTTTCCTTCGGATCATTTCTCAAGTACTCTGCATTCTTGCGGTCCTGCTCAGCATTCCCCGTACGTCGTGTGGTTCCTGCTATCGGGTCGATATAAGCTGTCCGTCCGTCTATCTTGCAATGAGTCTCAGGACTCGAGCCAAAGATTCGGAATCCTCCGAAATCAAAATAGAACAGATAAGGAGAAGGGTTGATGCTACGTAGCGAACGATAGAGGCGGAAGTCGTCACCTTCGTACTGCTGAACAAAACGACGTGACAAAACAATTTGGAACACATCGCCTCGCATACAGTGCTTGATGCCTCTACGGATGTTTTCACGATGCTCGTCGTCTGTCAATGTTGACCTCACATCTCCTACGGCATGAAAATCATAAGTTTGATAGGGACGTGACAGACAATTGAACTCCAATTGGTCGAGTTGACCATCTTCTCCCTCAGCCAACAGCTCCACCAGCATCATCTCGTTACGGAAATGGTCGAACACGATGAGATCCTTGAACATGATATACAGCAAATCGGGCGCATCATTCTTGGCAAATGTCTCATCCTTCACTGGGATTGGCTCGAAATACCTTACAGCATTGAACGAAGTGTAGCCATATAAGCCACAATAGTCCGTATGTTCGCCTTCAAGACGGAAGGAGTGTACGAACTCGTTGATGACTTCCACAGCATCCTGACTGCTGTGAATATCACGGGTAGTACTGATACCATCTGGATAGCATACTTTACCAACTCCATGTTCGATTGAAACACTACCGATGGGATTAAGACCTATGAACGACTTTGCGTTCTCGCTTCCATGATAGTCCGAGGATTCCATGAGGAACGATTGCGGATACAGGTCGCGCAATCTCATATAAACTCCTACAGGAGTTGTCAAGTCACCAAGGACCACCTTAGATACCGTATGATATTGATATGTTTTCATGAGATTATTTTTCTACTAATAATTACCTATTATTTCTTTGTCTCATTCAAAATGTTTCAGATAGGTGTCGAGATCCTTATCTCCCCTACCGCTCACGGTAAGCACCACAACATCTGTAGGTTTGAACTGATTCGCTACTTTCGGCAAGAGAGCAAGTGCGTGAGCCGATTCTAATGCAGGAATGATACCCTCCATCCTCGTCAGTTCGTAAGCAGCTTTCAAAGCTTCATTGTCATTTGCTGCTAACACCTGAGCACGTCCTTCTGCATAGAGGTTACAATGCAGTGGTCCGGTTCCTGGATAATCAAGACCAGCAGAGATGGAATAGGGTTCGATAATCTGTCCGTCGTCCGTCTGCATCACCTTGATGCGACTTCCGTGCAGAATTCCTATGGTGCCCACCTGTAGGGAAGCAGCTGTCTCACCACTCTCGATTCCTTTTCCACCCGCTTCTCCGAGTATGATACGAACACGCTCATCGTTGAGATAGTGATAGATGGTTCCTGCTGCATTACTGCCTCCTCCCACACATGCCATCAGGTAGTCAGGATAATCTCGTCCGACTTGCTCCTTCAACTGCCATTTGATTTCCTCACTGATGACAGATTGCAATCGCGCTACCATATCGGGATATGGATGAGGACCTACTGTTGAACCTATCACATAGAATGTATCAGCAGGATGACAACACCAGTCGCGTATTGCTTCATTCGTTGCGTCCTTGAGGGTTTTATTACCCGACTCTACAGGAACAACCGTTGCGCCCAACATCTTCATTCGTTCCACATTTACATGCTGACGCTGTACATCAAGGGCACCCTGATATACCGTACAAGGCATGTTCATCAAGGCACATGCTGTTGCGGTTGCTACTCCATGCTGACCAGCTCCCGTTTCCGCGATAATACGCGTCTTACCCATTCGCTTGGCAATCAACACCTGCCCCAACGCATTATTTATTTTATGAGCACCTGTGTGGTTCAGGTCCTCACGCTTCAAGAACAGCCGACACCCATACTTCTCGCTCATACGTTTTGCGTAATACAGAGGCGAAGGACGTCCCACATAATCCTTCAGCAGGGCATGATATGCCTGCTTGAAGTCTTCGCTTTCAAGGATAGGCAAATAGGCCTCTTTCAGGTTCTCTACCGTCTTAAACAGGATTTCCGGAATGTATGCACCTCCATATTCTCCATAGAACCCATTTCTGTCAACATTGTAATCAGTCATAACTTTTATCTATTTTACGTTTTACAGTTATCCATCAAAAAAAAGAGTTTGCCAGCGGTTACTGACAAACTCCAAATACGTTTCTTATACCTATTTATAATAAAAACTTTCTGATTGGTGAGTACATGTCAAAGCAACCTTAGATGATTATCCAAAGCTTGCCAACGCCAATATGTACTCTTGTTCATTTTCATTTCGGGTGCAAAATTACAGCTTTTTCTTGAATTAGCAAACAATTTGCAAGTTTTTTTTCGTTTTTCGTACAATTATCTTGTTTTTATTGACTAATCTCAACAATTCGTCACATCAAGAAGTAAAGAAAGTGATCCGGGCGGGACTCAAACCCGCGACCTTCAGAACCGGAATCTGACGCTCTATTCAACTAAGCTACCGGACCAAGTTGGATGGGGAAGCCTAATCCCCCACCCAGAAAAAGAATCGCTATTTCTACAACTTAAGGTCTTGCTTGATGGCAGCCACTACTTTCTTCGCTGTTGCTACAGCGCTGTCGTAACACTTAGGACATCCCATCTCGCCCTTCACCTCGATGTAGAACTTTATCTTTGGCTCTGTGCCCGAAGGACGTACAGATATCTTCGTACCGTTCTCTGTGAACCACTGAAGCACATTGCTGGTTGCTGGCATATCGAGCGTGCTTTCCACACCATTCTGCACCATCTTCAGGGTCTTGAAGTCCTTCACGCAGTTAACAGGACTGCCTCCGAGGGTCTTTGGAGGATTGTTGCGGAAGTCTTCCATCATCTGCTTGATTTCGTCAGCTCCGCTCTTGCCTGGCTTCACTACTGATACGGCATCCTGATATGCGAATCCGTATTCGAGGTAGATCTGCATGAGCAGGTCGTAGAGGGTCATTCCGTTATCCTTTGCCCAAGCTGCAATTTCACAGAGCAGGCAGATCGATGCTGGTGAATCCTTATCGCGAACCTTGTCGAATGGCAGGTAGCCAAAGCTCTCCTCGCCACCTCCGATATATTTCTTCTCGCCTTCTGAAATCTTGATTTCACGAGCAATCCACTTGAAGCCTGTGTAGCAGTCGCGAATCTCCACACCGTTTCGACGAGCAATCTCTGCAATCGTTTCTGTGGTTACAATGGTCTTCACCATGAATTCGTTACCTTTCAGCTGTCCCAGCTTCTTCTTGTTTGCGATGATATAGTATGAAAGCATCAGTGCTGTCTGGTTACCGTTGAGGATGCACCACTCGCCCTTTGGATCGCGACAAACGACTGCCAAACGGTCGGCATCGGGGTCGGATGCCAATACGAGGTCGGCATTCAGTCGGGTACCTAACTTCATACCCAGCGTCATCGCTTCTGAGTTCTCGGGATTAGGCGAAACAACGGTTGGGAAATTGCCGTCAATCACCATCTGTTCCTTCACCACATTGATGTTCCGGAAGCCCCAGCTACGCAATGCAGCAGGAATAATCACACGACCAGTTCCATGCAGAGGAGAATAAACGATGCAAAGGTCTTTCTGACGCAGAATCACATCCTGGTCAACCATTGCCTCATGAACAGCGTTGAGATAGTCGATATCCATCTCACCACCGATAATCTGGATGAGGTCGTTGTTTGGAGTGAACTTCACCTGGTCGATTGTCACCTTGTTCACCTCGTCGATGATACCCGTATCGTGTGGAGACAACACCTGTGCACCATCATCCCAGTAAGCCTTATAGCCGTTATACTCACGAGGGTTATGACTGGCAGTGATGTTCACACCAGCCTGAGCACCTAACTGACGAATGGCAAACGAGATTTCCGGAGTTGGGCGCAAGCTTTCGAAGAGATATACCTTGATGCCGTTTGCAGAGAAGATGTCTGCCACGGTCTCAGCAAACAGACGCGAGTTGTTGCGACAATCATGTCCCACCACTACGGCTGTGTCCTTCTTTCCTGCAAAAGCCTTGTTGATATAGTTGGCAAAACCCTGAGTGGCCATACCCACGATATACTTATTCATACGATTGGTACCAGCACCCATGATGCCACGAAGTCCACCTGTACCAAATTCCAGATTCTGATAAAACGCATCGATAAGCGCACTCTTGTCTTCTGCGTCCAGCATCGCTTTCACTTCTGCCTGAGTATCAGCATCGAAAGCAGGCGACAACCACTTCTTCGCCTCTGCCTCACACTGTCTTAATAATTCCTGATCCATAATATTTCATTTATTTGATGAATACACGGTTTGTACTTTCGTCATGCAAAGATAATGCAAAACAATTGAAATACAAAAAAAAATGCAAATTTTAGGGTAATTTATTTGTTCGATAAATAGGAATAGTTTATATTTGCAACGTAAAAATCAACTTTAACAATAAATTACGCTCATGAAAAAGCTATTAATTGCCATTTGCCTGCTGACATTCTCTATCGGAATGATAGCACAAGAAGAAAAGCCGAAACCAAACTGGATAGTAGGCGAACAGGAGAGCAGTTTCCCCGGACAGATGATAAAGTATGCAGTATGCCAATCGCCAACAGTCGTAAAAGGACAGAAAGGCGACATCACTGTATCGCTCAACATCATGGAGTTCAGAGGTGAAACCAACTATTTCATCAAAGCCACAGGCGAGGACTTTAAAGTCGATTACAACGTCACCCAGCGCGTTCTGCTGAAGTTCGATGACGACAGCGAGAATTTCTACGCACTCGAAGGTTCGAACAACCACTCTTCGCCAACCCTGAAATTCCCTGGTTCATACAGGAACAAGTTCAAGAAACTCTTGAAGAACGGAAAGAAACTGAAGATGGATGTCGAATTCGTGGATGCAGGAACCCACACCCTCGACTTCAATGTCGAAGGGCTCGACCCCTCTTATATTAAATAAGGTGTAGGTCATTCATTCCTATCCTCTTAAAGAAAGGAGAGCTGATGCCCTCCTTTCTGTCTAAATCTCTAGTTTCTTGTACGTCTTCCCGTCATCGCACCTGAGCTTACTATGACGGTTCTTTCGATACGTCACATAGCTAACATGTATCCATTTGCTGCCGTTCGGTCGAGTCTCCCAAATCAGCTGGTCGAAATCCGTATGCTTCACAATTAGCTTGCATACGTCCCAGAGTGTCCAACCGAGGGAGCATACGGGGTCGATGAAGATGTCGGCTGCTTCGCCCTTTGTGTGTTGGGATTTGGTGGCTCCACCTGCGGCTTTGTTGATGAGTCTGCAACGGAAGCCCGAAGACACATGAATGGGAACTTGAATCATATCACGAACCTTCTGCAACACATTCACGCATAAAGCCTCGATGTTGATGTAGTTCTGCTGAGTAAGTTGGCCAAGGTTATCAACCCCCAACTTCGTTGCTTTCTTACTTTTCGTAAATTCTTCCAAACGGAAGTTCTTGGTTATTCTTTTGTCTTTTGAATACATAATACGTTCCTTAATTATTTACTTATTGACCATTGATTATTGACTATTGATTGTTGACCATTGACGATTGACCATCCCACCTCCTTCCTCCCCCTAAAGGGGGAGCTAGAGGGGGTCTTGGTTTCATGGTTCCTTCTATACAACCTCCGCTCTATAGAAAATGAGTTTTTGAGTGTAGTAGGTCTTGCCTTGATACTCTCGGATATCGACCTTGAACCCGAACGAGATTTTCACGATTTGATTTTCTGTGAACTCAAAGCTATCTGCCTTCTCGCCAAACAACTCAAACACAGCCTCACACTTAAACTCATCGTTAGAGATTTCTTGCAGGATGACGGTCTTCTTATGTTTCTCCTCACCCTCTTTGTTTTTGTAGGTCTCTGCAATGACCTTTACGATTTTACCTGATAGTTTCATTTTTCTTCCTCCTTTCTATGTTCTGTTATTGTTCATCAAATAATATTCCCCTGAGAAACCTGAGGTAATCCCTTAGGTCTGGATTCGTCTTGCAAGCCACACTCAACACATCATCGAATGTCTTTTGTGCCTCCATCTGCAATCCGATGCACGCACTTATCAAACCCTGATCACCCACCTTTGTGGCTGTCTCACATGCTATTTCACACAATCGCAGCAATATGGCTGCTTTCTCTATTCTTGTCATAATATGTAATTATTTCATTTTTTAAATGTCCAAAGTTATAAGTTATAAGTGAGTGACCTCACTGAAGAGCCTGCAACACCTTCTTGTATAGACCATACTTTACCTGTTTCATAACACCATCACGAATGAACCGTTGAATATTTTTTGATGCTGCTGGTTGAGTACATCCGAACACCTCCTGGAACTGCTTCGTGGTGAACCGTTCAGGTAGTTTGCTGTAACACTCCTGATAGCGGCTGGTACGCTTTCTGGACACGAACACCTTACCCTGGTCTTCGAAGTAGTTGTGTGCCATCTCGCCGAAGAAGAAGTGCTGACACCTGTACTGAATCTCCATCGCCAGTCGGCACAGTCGGCGGTCCTTCTCGTCCATCGTCAGCATGTGCTTCTCCTGCCATTCGTTCCAGTGCCGCATCACGATGAAGGGTATCGCTATACTGATTCCGTAATAAGGTACTCGTTTCAGCAACGTTCTATCAGCTTTGTCACCATTGAACTCAGCGATTTCCAAGTGGCTCGACTGCCATTCGTAGGTCTCGTCGTTCAGCGGTTCGATTGGCAGTTCGCCTTCCACCTTGTCCAGCCTCTCTGCCCATTCTGCCAACACCTCTTTCGCTTTCGCATCACGCTTCTGGTTGCGACTTGCAATTCCTGCGTCAGGCATCGGAATTACCGCGAGTCGTGAAGCCAGTCCGTTACCGAAATTCCTTTGCGTCACCTTCCTTCCCAGGGCGTAAGAAGTACCCGTATAGACGAAGTTCCAAAAGATGTTGAACGTTCCCGTCACACTCTCCATGTTGGCGTACATCTGTCCGTCTTCCTCGTTGTGGAATGCCTTCAGTTCCATATCGCTGCGATTCTTCCAGTCACCACCTTTGTTGTTGCCCGTCACGTTGTCCAGCTCCGAGTCGAACGAGAACATGTGCAGATACAGCGTCCTGCCTTGTATCGTCTCCTTAGCTGCTTGCATGTGACGGATGAACTCACCTGTGGCTGTTCGTGCCGGATGCAGTCGGATAGGAACCGACGGACGTTTCAGTGCATCACCCTTCTGCGCCTTCGTGCTGGTGCTACGCTCCGTTCGGCTGTCCTTATAGTCGTTCACCTGACTGATCAGTTCATTGTCCTTTTCCTTCACTGGCTTCATCAGGATGTTGTAGATTTTCTCGATGAGGTTCTTACCCGCACCTGGGTCACCAATCACGAAGATGCTGTAGTTCAGTCGGCGCACCAAGTCGGGATCGTACCAGAAGTGATACCATGTCCTCGTCATCAGCGTTCCCAGCATCGCCGCACTCGAGAACAACACAGCAGGCAGCTTCATTGGATGCACATTCATGAACAGTTCCTTCATACAAGGGAACGACCTCGACAGTTCCTTCAGTTCCTCAGCCCATTCCTCCAAAGGCAGCGAGGAATAAACGTCCGAGCGTTTCGCTAACCGCTCATCACTAACCGCTATCCCCTCCATCACTTCCTTGAACGTCTTTCCAGTCACAGCTTCAATTGCTTCTTGCATTGCCTTCGATGGTGATTGCGTCAGGTATTTCTTCTCACGCTCAGCCATTCGCTCGGCAGCACTATCCACCGTCTGCTCCACATTCTCATTCCTCTCTTCGATAATCTCCTGCACCCACGACTGAGCCTCGACTATTTGCAGCACCGCTTGTCTGTCGCCATCCAGCATCACCAGCAGGTCGCTCGCCAGCTTCAGACTCTCCTTATGTCGATTAGAGTCCTCCTTACAAGGCAACTTCTTCTCAAACCGCTTATCGATAATCGACTGAATATCATATCCATGCCACTGAAGGAGTTGAGAGTTGACAGTTAATAGTTGAGAGTTTTCTTCACTCTTCACTTTTCGTTTCCCACTTTTCACTTTTTTCGTCTCTCCACTCTTTCCTGCCCTGTAAGCCTTACCATACTTCTCAGCAAACCCCTTGTTCTCATAAGTGAACAGCACCTCGTTCAGCAGGATGATATCCTTATCGGTCGTCATGAAAGCACCACGACTGGCATCCTTGCACGACTCATCCAGTTTTAGTCCCAACTTTTCCGAGAGGTCCAACTGATTGTCAATCAGGTTACCGATACCCGCATCAGCCTTGAACACCACCTTCAATCCCTGACCCGAAGGAGTGACATACACCAGCACGATGCGAGCCTTATCCTCATCCGAGAGTTTTGCGAACACTTCATCCCATATCACCCTCACATCACCCTCGAGATGATCGTAGTCAGCCACCACCAAACCATTCAAGCAAGCATTCTTCTGATTGCGCCAGCAACCCCGCACCTTCATTTTCTCCTTCTTCAGTCCCTGCTCCACCACTTTATCAGACTCGTCAAACGTTCCGACGAAGATCATCAATGGCAGCTGTTTCTTCTTCTTGTCATATTGCACCTTATCACCCTTCTCAAGGGCTTCACGCGCCTCTGCCACCCTCTTGGCAGTTTTGGGAGCCTTTACGAGCGCCCAAAACTGCTCCTGAGATACTACCTGGGTAGGCAGATTAAATCGTTCTTGATAACTAATCATAATGCTCCTTTCGCTTTAGCTACACTGATTATTCGCTTTGCTTTCGCACTGATCGACTTCTCACACATCTCCTTCGCTGTCATGTACAGCGTCATGCGGAACTTCTGCTTTGATGGCAGGAAGTACAGGTTGTCCACATCCTTCGAACCTTCAATCCGTACGTTCCTCACCCTCTTGTACCGAGGATTCTCCTTGAACTCGAATTTATTACCTGGCATAAGCCGACCTCTACCCGAGTAACTCAATAATGGGCGAATACCCTCACGTGTCTCCACATGGAGCTCCACGTTCTTAATAACTTTCTTTCTCATTTTTCTTTACATTTTTTGTTTGTTAATTACTCGAGATTCTCATTGCGCAATTCCGAATCTTTGTCTTTCGACGGTGCAAAGTTACGCACAAAAAAAGAGCGTCTGAAATACCTTAGACGCTCCTTAAACTAATTATTAAAGTTATTAAAGTCTTTATTAAACTACCCTTAAACTAACCTTAAACTCAAATCGGTCATTAGCGTTATGATGATAATGACTTTTATTTTTGAGTAGATGATTCGTCGATTTGAGGGCGCAATGGGGTTCCATTGTAACCGAGGATCGATGAAGACAGATGACAAAAAGAAATTTGTTAGCGCATAATAGTCTAATGCCCGATTTGGGTTAGTGCCTCCTTGAAGTGCTCAACCAATATCAGTGCACGCTGTTTTGCACCATTCTCTTTCCACTTTTCAATCGGCAATTTCAGGTAGTTATTATTGAAAAAAGCCGAAACGATTGTACCAGGTGTACACTTATAATGAAGCCTGTCGTCATTGAACAATTCTGCAAACTCGTTCTCAAACATCGACATGTTATTCGGATACCCATAGTAATCCCTGCATACGCAGAACAAAACAGCATACGAACTATTTCCCCAGAACCAGTTCTGCACCGCCATAGCTGCTTTCGCCAACAGTTCAGGTGCAGGCATTACAGGCGCACCCCCCTCCTCTGTCTCGCAGTTTTCCTCATTCGCACTGCTACCATAGTAGTTGTTGATCTGTGTGGCACCCTCATCTATGTGGTTCATCGTGCCGTAATTGTAAAAGTTAGTCACCTCCATCTTGTCTGTTGTTTATATTCATACCACCCGATTGCACTTCGTTGTAAGTCCCATAGTTGTTGAAGGTGCGACCACCATCCCCACCGTTCATCTCCTTCACCTTATGTTTGATAGCCGCACGCAGTTTACGTGCCATCTCCTTCTTCAGCATAGGCTCGAATATCTTACGTCCCTCATCACGCAGAGCAGGATCTTCGTTCGAAGCAATCTGCTCCACCACATTCTCAAAAGTCACACGGTCATTCCAACCGTCGTTCAACCTTGCTCTTAGCTCCGTATTCTCAGCCTCAAGCACTTCAATCCGTACATTCAATGCCCGAACCATCTCCTCGATGGCCCGCATTTTCTCTTCGAAATTAAGCATAAATTCATTCATAATTCTTTTAGTTTATATTGTTAATAACGAAATCGAGTACAAAATTAAACGAAAGGTGTACCATAACACGGTACACCTCCCAATTATTTTCATTTTTTATCAAAAAAAGTCTTTTATTTCAAGATTTTGCTCCCTTAGTCTTTATTTTAATGGCAATTCAGTTTCTGTTTCATTAAGAGCATTGCAAAAATCCTCAGCCATCGTGTTGAGAGCCACACATTCCGAACGGCTTATGTGGCGTTTCACCTCGTCGTAAGGCCAAGGACTGAGAATCAACAACCGACCGGCTGCACAAGCATCGAATAGCATATCAGCAGGCTTGTAGTAATCACGGAAGCCATTGTCGGCAAGCAACACAAAAGGGTGTTGCTCCTGCAACAGCACTTGCATCACCTGCTTCTCTTGTGGCGAAATAAAGGGCGATACCATCACAGTGCCCTTACGAGCAGCAAGCACACAACCATTCATGTAGTCGCGAAGCTGCTTGTCGTCCCCATGCTCAGCAGCCTTTACCATCGTGCTACGCACATGAACCGTAGCAAAACGCTCCTCCATCAGCAACGCCACATTTCCCACACCGTCATAGCTGCGTCCGCCAATCACGAGATCCTTCTGCACCCTGAAATAACCAGGCTTCAGCCGCTTGGTAGCCAACCGCTGCGGATTCATCTGAACATAATGGATCATCGCGTGCAACTGACCACGGCGCGACATGGGGCGAATGAATGGTCGCTCTGTGAAAACAGGGAAAGGATAACCCCCTTCATTAGTTGCTCCAACGCTCTGTTCCACTTCGTTAATTGTCTGCGAATTCAATTCAGCAGCAACCGACAAAGTATAAGCCCTGCCAAGTTTCTTCACTCCCTGCCAATAACCACGAACGACGGCACGAATGCTCGTGTCCATCGTTTGTGTTACATGGATAACAGCATGCAGGTGATCGGGCATCAAGCAAAACTGGAGAATGCGAATTGCCGGATAGTGCCTGCCCATCACATACAGCTCATCAATAACAGCATTGCCCAAGGCCGTCCGCTCAATCCTCGCCTTCAAGGGATCACCCTCCGGAATCACCAAGGTGCCAAGCAACGGCTCACGCGATGGTACCGTCAGCGTCACATGATACACCCCGACACCCCTCCAAGCCGTTCCTGGCTCCTGCCATTTCCATTGATCCCGTTCTGCCATATTAGGTTTGTTTTAATTATTCCTCCATTTGTTTGTTGCTCCTGTGCCCTGTTCCCCTTCGTTTGTTGTTTCCGAATTCTATTCGGCAGTAAACGATTTGAACTAGAAACTATAAACTTGATATTGCCTGTTCCCTGGTACATTATTATCACAAACTATAATAATACTGTTTGATAAGCTCTGTCATCTTTGCACGACGGACTTCAAGGAATTCCTGATAGTTAGAATAGTCCATATCGAGAATATCGGCAGGAATACAGTTGTCTTCTAGGTTTTTGTAGAACTCGGCTTCATTCTTAATTGCTTTAAATGTATTATCTGGATTGGCTTTAATCACTTCGAGAGCTTCATTCAAATATTCCTTTGGTGACTTCTTACCAATCTTAATATTCAGAGGAGTATCTAAGTAAGCATAGTTTGCTACTTGGTTGTACTCATACTTATCAAATCCATGGTCTACAAGGTGCTGCTTGGGGAAGATATGATGAATATCTCCTCCCAAATTCACCAATTCGCCCACAGGGATATGGGAAAGTAGGGAATCTTTCTTGAAAAAGTTTTGTGCAGCCAAAAATACCTGATATGTAGGATTTATAGAAGAAACGTAGGTCAAATTCTGATTCAATTGAACGTTCCAGAAGGCATCAGAAAGATTGGCATCTTCAATGGCTTTCAAAGTAGCTTTAACACCATTTTCTCCAATAGCACGGATGTCTTTCGCAAAGGCTGACTCTGGTGATGCACTATAGCGACCAGTCAAAACCGACAGAACATACCAACGTTGAACAAGACTTTTAATCTCATCCACAGGTATTTCCTTAGACTCCTGCAACAAAAGATAAACGGCATACGCAAAGTCGATAGCCATTACAGAATTAACGAGCTTCTTTGATGTGAAACCAGCAGAACGAATCGCAAGCATAAACTGCGTGAAGTTATATCCCTTGATTACATTGTTTATACCAGCTTCCAAATCCTGATAGGTAGTCTCTACTATTTCTTCTTTAAATTCGCGTGTCTCGAAATCACGACCTGAAAGCATTGCAACAAGGTCTGCAAGTTTGGCACGTTTGCAGCGATGCATAAATGCTACACGAAGTACATCATCACATTCTGGGTCATAAACTGTCTCTTTGTCGTCTTTCAACCATTCCAGTTTACCAAGATAGCCAGAAGACGCAAAAATCTGATCTTTCTCTTTAATCTTATTATAGAAAGTACCATCTTTGCATAAATGAGCGAAGTAGTCAACAACCTTTCGAAGAGTGTTACCTCCATGAATCTCATCTGCAGCAATCTTTGACATAACAAAGTCACCTTGACTGAGGGCTGTACCTTTAGAATTTATGCGAATGAATATATCAGTAACAACATCAATATCAAGAGAAGCATCCAATTCTATCACACCAATATTGCAATGCTGAAGATTCTTCAGGCTTTCCAAAACCTTATGTAATTCTTCTTGGTCCATTTCTGGATTATCAGCAACATACTGGTTTATAAATTTGAAACTTGAGAAATCAGCTTTAAATAATTCTGCAATATCTGGTATCCAACGTTTACCTTTTAGATGTGCTGGAGTCTGAACAGCAAATAATTCTGCATCAGGATTATTTGAGATAGCTGCAAATGGGTCAAAAGCTATTTTCACCCTTCCTTCGCTATAATCATCAAACACTATCGACTTACCAGCAATAGCTGTCATTAAGGCTGTAATACGCTGCTGACCATCTATAAGGACTTTCTTACCCTCTGACAAAGAACCATTCTTTAACTTGACAGAAGGATTTTTCCATATGATTATATAACCTGTAGGATACCCTTTATAGAGAGAGTCCATGAGGTCACGCACTTGAGACTTTCGCCACACAAATGGACGTTGTATTTCGGGAATTGCTATTTCATTAGCCTCTATCAATCCTAAAATTTGGCTGATAGCCATAGGATAGTTGTTATATTTCTGCTTGTCCATTTTATGGATTATTAATTATCATGTTATTGTTCCAAGATTTTTTTTTGCTGTTCAAGGTCGGCAATACCGTAATGAGCAAGAATCATCAAGTCAAGCTCGTGTTCTTTTTTATCGGTTTGTTGACCAACACGTTTCATCTGCTGGATTTCCATCACTCTGCGCTCGTATTCTGCATTCTCTTCGTCAGTGACATCCTTGACGGGAATACGCTTGAATATGCTCTCGTTCATTTCTCGTCCTGCACCTTGTATGATTGGAAAGTTGTCTGTGAAACAATATCTAAACAGAGCCGAGTTAAAGAATGCCGTCAGATAGCCAAGATGTTTACCAACTATCATATAAGCCTTTTGGTTTATGTAATATCCTTCAGTATCCAAATAGAAACTCAGATGGGTTGTTTGATTCGGATAAATTATCTTCTTTTGGGCAAAATCAGCATAGAAACTTATAGAGTCCTGAAGCTCAAACCACTTGTTTGTTGTTTTCTTTCTAGATTTCTCACATTGTGAAACTGAAACGTAGATTTTTTCGCCATTAATACAAATCTCATTACCTGTTTGCTCAAGTTTCTTGAGACAGAATTCCTCCAAATAATTATCAGCCACCCATGTATATCCTTTTTCTATGAGTTTACTTTTAGCGTATGACAGTAAGTGATTCTTTATAGCTGGATAATCATCAATATTATAATCTTTTGACGGGAAAGTACATATTAAATAGAGATCATTCCACTGATACTGATAAGAACCAATATGTCGACCTCTTAACATTGGCTTTATTATTTCAGCACTCTTGGGGTCTTGTTCTAAAATCATTTTATATTCAGCGCCACTAATCCAAAAAGCATCGTTAAGTCCAGTGGGGACACCACGATTGATTTTCAAAGCCCAGGAATCACTACCAAGTACCTCACCCAAACTGGCTACAAATGCTTTTATTTGTTCTTTCTCTTCATCGACAAAAACCCAAGGAGATTTTCCTTTGAATGAATGCTCTTCCCAGTTCTCCTCACAAAACTTGCCTAGTTCCTTTAATTTGAATGTCTTGTTATGATTCACTGTGCAGCACATCAGCCTATTCTTATTCTCTGCTTTTTGGAGCATTAAAATGTTGGTGCGTACGGTGACATCGCGGAATACTTGGAATGTAAAGAAGTCAATCAGCATCATAGGATTAACATCGTTGCCTTCAAAGAACTTCTGAAGTTTTCTGCCATAGTCAGCACGCATCCAAGAGTTTGTAGTGATGAATGTCAAGTAGCCGCCTTTTCGGAGCAGGCTCATGCACCACTCGTAGAAGAGAACACAGATATCACCAGTACGGGCAAACGAAGTGTAGCCTTTCTTGTCGTACTCGTCGACTACACCTCCCATCTTTTGTAACTGTATGTATGGTGGATTACCAATAATACAATCGAAGCCAACAAAACTACCGTCGTCTGCCAGTACATCGGGGAACATATAGCGCCATTCAAAGGCATCCTCATATATCTGCTTGCGTTCCTCAATCTTAGCATTCACTTTCTCTAGTTTGGCAGCAATCTTGTTTACTTCTTCCTGTGTGTGCTCATCAGCTATTTCCTCATGATGGAAGAGTGGATTAACATATCCAATAGAACCCAATTCACCCAGTCTCTCGGCAAGTTTTGCTCTTCTCTTATATAACCTGTCGCTCTTGTCGTGGCCAATATAGAGAATGTTTTTCTGTATATTCCTTAGAATCTCGTTGTATTCCCTGCGTCTTGACTTGTTGGCATTTTTATAGTTGGCATTCACCTCCTTGTAGGTTTTGATAGAGATGCAATTCTTCTCTAATCTTGGCATAATATCAGCATCAAGTGGCAGATTATGAAGCAAACTGTCACCTTGTTTGATGTTAATGTCGATATTAGGCAGCGTTACAAGTTTGTCACCATCATAATAAGCATTCTTAAGCAGTTCTATCCACAGACGCAACTGACATATATCTACTGACTTCGGATTAAGGTCCACGCCGAAGAGACAATGACTGATGATTACAACTTTCTCGTGGAAGAGCGCTTTTTGAATGCGGGTCAAATCATCCACGCCTTTCTTATAAGAGAAATGCTGATTGCCACGTTTTATTTCCAGTTCGTCATCCTCACTAACACCGATGTTATATGTATATGTCAGAGGTTGGTCATCTTCATCTAAGAGTACACCAAGTTCAGCCTTGATGGCAATCAGACGATTCAGAGCTGATACAAGGAAGTGACCACTACCAACAGCTGGGTCGCATACACAAAGTTCGTTGATGACATCGCTCGTCTTACGCAATCCAAACGAAGGGATATGATTTTTCAGTTCTATAATTGTCTGACATTGACATCCTATTCGTTCATTTAGTTTGCTTACTACTCCGCGTTCCAGAGTTTCCTTGCAGATAAAATTGGTGATTGAGGCAGGCGTAAATACTGCACCATCCTTATAACCATTTATCTTCTCAAATATCTTGCCAAGAACTGATGCGTTAATCAATTCGCGAGTATCATCCTTACGTGCTTCACCAAAGTTATACTTCGCCAGAAAAGCAATCAGATAGCTGATGTTGCTAATTTCATCTTTTATCTTTTTCCCTCCAGGATTAGTAATGACTGTGTCTTTGTAGGGCTTCATCCTCGTCACATTTAGGGAAGATATATTTGTATTTAGATGACGCTCCAAATAAGTGCACTCAAACAATTTACTGTTCAGATAGGGCACATCACCGAAGTTCCTGTTCACCTCTTTATCGCGTTGGTTCTTGGGCAGAGCCAGCACCTTGAAGAATAAATCATCTATGTGGCGGAAAGTCTTGATTTTGTCCTCATTGAAAAAACTATGTTTTTCCGGCTCGTCCCATGAGTTGAAGCTGATAACTTGTGACTCCACTAGTTTGATGAACAGAAGTCGGTTCACCCATGTCAGAACCAGTTCAAGAGCAGCGTTATACTTCTCGTTCTCCGATAGTTCGTCGTGTACTGCTAACCAAGACATAGTACTCTCTATGAGAGAGCCTGCCTCACGGCGTTCTTCTGGTAGGCGCTGAATCGTGGTATTGCCGTTCTTGCTTTTTTCTTCAAGTCCAATAATATAAAGTAATTCCTTGTAGAACTCGTCGTTCATGTCGTTAGCATCATGACGACGTTTGCCAAGGAGAAAATATGGAGAAAGCAATCTGTAAATATTCGATAGATTACGGACGCTCATCGTGTCCCATTTTTTTAGCGAGAAGTGGATACACGATATTTCATCTGTCAACCCCTTATCCTCTATCTCCTTTGCTACGTATGCATAAAACGCCTTGGTTTTCTCTTTGTAAAAAGTCGGTCCATCCGGATTCACCTTCTTGTACTCTTGTATGAACTTTTTGGAGGTGAAAAGCCTGCGGAACATTGTTTCCTCGAAAATGAACCAATCATAACCATTAGAAGCTATCAGATAGCGGATGGCATTGTTATGGCTAGGACCTTCAAGTTCAAACAGATAATAGAGAATGAGTTCGTGAAGGGCTTTCTTGTTAAGATTCTCTGTAGACAGCATGTCGTTCTTCTCCGATGGCTTCTTCATTTCTATGAGTACTACAGGAGAAGATGATGTTGTATTGTCCTCAAAGATATTCAAGTCAGTGTTAACACCCTTCTTTCGAGCAATTTTATTCTTGCCCTTGTAGAACGTGTCTTCCAATAGAGCCTTTACGTTGTCCTCGTAGTTTGATTCTGGATCATTGTCGGGTTTGGTTGGCAAGTGGTTTGACAAAGCTTCCTTGAACTTTGCAAACGCCTCTGGCTCCACGCGTATTTCGCGGAGCTTCTTCTCCTTTAGGAACTCTGATGGGCTATAAATTTTTGCCATTTTGTTAATTAGCGGAATTTGTTTGCAAATTTAATAATTCTATTGATAAGTACAAAATAAATCGAGATTTATTTTTGAAGAAAGGATTTTTTCAATTCTCATTCCTTCACTTTTGCACGATTGATGACCTTTGTTTCGTCCAATGGGGCTCCCATTGTCCAGTACTTGTAGTCGTCGATATAGAGGTAGGGGTGGTTGTACTTCCACCACTGCTCTGGGGTGCCGTGCTGACGTTGCATGTTAACGAAATAGAGGAACTCGTCGTCCGAAAGTGGACACTTACCTCGCACAATATACTCATGGGGACACCAGGGCATTGTCTTGGCAAATGTCCACTCGCAGCGAGCAATCATTTCACGCAGTTTTTCGAAATCAACTGTTTCCATACGCTATTCAAATGCATGTAAACATAGATCGGCTACTGCGGCTGCTTTCATGAAGACTGCTGTGAAGAAATCTTCGAGCATGTGTTCTACATTACTTACCATGACGATTGATTTTGATGGTTACATAAATCTGACGTTCCGGATGCGCCTCTGGACTCAGCTTGTTGATACGGCAATCGAACAGGTCTGTCCACCCCATCTCGAGGAAGGAGGCGATGGTTTCGTTATCTTCGCTAGGCACATAACCTATACAATAAGGTCTTTTATCACCTGGCTTAGTGTACATGATGGCTACTGCATCAGGATCGTGACGGTTTTCTTTGTCACGTACGAGTTGCAACGGTGTGCCGATTTTCAGTTTGTCCCATACTTCGTCGGCTTCGTGATACTTCCTGCCTGCTACGTGGCAGTCCATGAAATACTTCTTTCTTTCTTCCATAATCTTTGCATTTTTAATTGTTAAACATTAGTGCTATTTTTGCTTAGCGTGGTGACAATTCTCGTGCAAGTCGAGCGCAGAGCCAAGCTTGTTTGAGCTATGCCGAGATGCAGCCGAACTCGCAGCGAAGTTCGAGAGCAACGCTCGTTCAGAGGAGATGAAATCGCACCTCTGTCTAAGACATCGTCTGAAATTCGCTGCAAAGATAGACGGAGGGTGTACCATAACGCGGTACACCCTCCGACTTTTTTCACTTTTTCTTCAATTTTTTTTTAGAAAACCCTATTTTTTCTTGTAAAATACCCTTAAACTACTAACCTATTAACCAATTATCCTATTTCTTATACCTTTTTATTGCTTTCTGATGCCATTCCACGATTTCATCGGCCAGCGACTGAGGTTCGAGCACCTGAATCCACTCGCCGCGCGAGAGCAGATGGGCTTTGAAGTCGGAGGTGGGACGAAGGGTGAGTTCGAAGTCGGTGTGATCATCTTCCGAACGGAGTTCACGCTGAGAGGGATGGATGGGCAGGTCGCGCATATAGTTGGGTTCGTGGCCATAGGCACGGAGCACGATGCGGATTGGCTTGCTACCATCGCCAACCACCACACCAAAACACTCGCTGAAGAAGGTTTCTGCATCGAAGTCAGCATCTACAACGAATGATTCGGACGTTATTGATAGTGACTCGATGCGGTCGAGTGAGAGAATCGCCAGTCCACCTTTCTTAAACTTTGCGAGCACATACCAACGCTGATGGAACAGCTTCACACAATAAGGGGCAACAGTGAACGTTTTGTTGCTTTCTGCACCATAGCGACAATAGGTGACAGAAATCAAACAACTATCCTTCATGGCTTGTATAATCGGACGAAGCAACTGACCACCCGACGGCACATTCTCAAGCACGATGCGATGTTGCAAACTCATACTTTCGCTGACCAAGTTACTCACACTCAGGGTAGTCAGCATCCAATTCTGAACGGTATGTTGCCGCAGCACATCGGGATTGGCGACATAATACTTATACCCATCATCTAGGTCACAATCGATGATGATGCCGAACATATCCTCGATGGCATCTTTATGACGATTGAAAGTGGTGCGACTCAGTGGCTGGCCACCACTCATATCGGTCTTTTCCCAACGATGGTTCAGATCCTGGAGTGATATGCCACCTGTGCAATAGATGGTATTCACCAGCCAAATGTATTTCTTAAACAAATCGTAAGATTTCATACATAATTCTATTTATTGTACTGCAAAAATACAACAATTCTCTTATTCTACCAAACAATTTCAAAATATTTTTCCATGAACTTATAACTTATAACTTATAACTTTGGACATTTAAAATTCTAGAATTTGTAAGGAAAAATTTTTAATATATAATATATATAATATATATTATATATATTATATATTAAGTATTAAATTTCAGTTTTTACTGTAAAAATGAAAAATCAAGATGTCCAAAGTTATAAGTTATAAGTTATAACCTCCCTGCGTTTTCGTGTGTCTTCTCCTGAATAAGCTTGACTCTTTTCCTAAGAATATAGACGTTGAAATGAAAAAGTTCACTTTCTGTTGTAAACTCCACTTTGCAAAACAGGGTGTTTTTGCTCATTTTAACATAAATCAGTCGAAGATTTACAAGAAATTAATTTCTTGTAAAAAATTTTTCGTAACTTTGTATCGCCTAAGAGAAAAACAGGCAAGTGAGCCTGCATTTGCACACTCCTCGAGGCTACACATGCACACTCCCGGGCAGCGCACGTGCATCCTCCTGAGTCTGCAAAAACGAGGCAAAAATTAACCGATTTATTAACAACAACTCATCTAAAGAAACAACAATTATGATTCAGATTAAAGCTAAACAACAGAACGTATCGTTCGAAAAGAATGTCGAGAAACTCGCATTCGTGCTCTCAGCACATCTTTACAACACCCTCTCTGCCGACAAGGTGATCGTGGAGGCAGCCAAGCGCTCTGGCATCAGCGAAGGCGTCATCAAGGCTGCATGGGACGCAGCAGGCGAAGTGATCCGCACCTGGGCAACCGAAGGTCACAACGTGCCACTGCCAGGACTCGGCTCCATGCGATTCGGCGTCCGCTCCA